>Ga0070708_100000426_pt1 | contig 31415 bp, 23 predicted proteins | sample KBSK5503metaG_FD_65469 | JGI IMG/M metagenome (GOLD analysis project Ga0070708, IMG submission 65469) | Corn, switchgrass and miscanthus rhizosphere microbial communities from Kellogg Biological Station, Michigan, USA - KBS K5-50-3 metaG | ecosystem: Host-associated > Plants > Roots >... | reverse complement strand
GACAGGTATTTCAGGTACCGCCCCAGGAAAATCGTCTTTCATTCCGGCCTCCTAACTGGTCCCACTGATGATTCTGCGGTAAAAGAAAAAGTGAAGGACGAGGCGCCGCATAAGCCATGAGCACTAAGCCGCCGCCGATCTTCGTACCTCATAGCGCAGCTCCACCATTCCACTCCGGTAGGCCTTGAGCTCGGCCAAATGGAGCGCGATGTCTCGGCCAAGGTGCTCGAAGAACGGAATCCCGTCACCGATAAGGATGGGCAGAATCGAGTAGCGTACTTCGTCGGCGATCTCAAGGCGAAGGCACTCCGCGGAGACCGTACTTCCTCCAACGAACCAAATGCTGTGGAACCTGGGGCGCAAACGCCCATTCACGAACTGTGCGAGATCGCCCGCGTAGAACTCGACGGTGTCCCGCGTCCGCGGCAATGCGCGGCTCGTGAGCACGAAGGTGGGCGTGTCGCCGTACGCCCAGCCCAACCCTTTGGCCTCGAATCGCAACGCGGTCTCATACGTTCGCGATCCCATGACGTAGCAATCGATCGTCTTGAGGAACGCCTCGACGAATCCAGGCTCCATCGTGTCTCCGCCTGCGAATTCGTCCGCAGTCTCGAGCCAGTCGACGCTCCCGTCCTTTCGCGCGATAAAGCCATCGAGGCTCGCAACCATGTGGATGGTGACTCGAGAATCAGTATGTGTCATCGTCTAAGAGTGCCGCCGCAGGCGACGCAACTCAATAGATCCTGTGTCAGCTTCAGAGTTCGTTAGACGACGCACCGCGCGGATCGCGACGTCGTACGCTCGCGTCACGCGCCGATTACAGCGGCGATGCGCGCTCTTGAATCGCGCTAACTCGAAGGCTACTTTACGCCACAAAGAGCTTTGGCGGTTGACGATAATACAGACCCCGCGAATATTTGCGGCGTTCCGGGGTCGGAGGCGATCATGCGGACGTTGCTGCGACGCATTCGCGGTGCAGTCGGGATGGGCTTCACTTGGGGAGCAGCTTGGTTCGCTGCGGGCTCGATCCCGCGTTGGTTGTTTGGCTTCAATACCGACGTCCCGTTCCCTGTCGTCTTCGGTGTACTCGGCTTCATTGCCGGAGTCACATTCTCCGGCATCCTCATGCTGACCGAGGGCCGTCGCACTTTTGATCAGTTGTCGCTTCCTCGCTTTGCAGCGTGGGGTGCTGTGGGCGGCCTTCTGGTATCGGCCCTGTTCACCAGGATCGCGTCCCTGGGCGCGGGAGACGTGCTGGTTGTCGCTCCCACGTTAGTCCTTGCTTGCGCGGCCTGCGCCTCTGGTTCACTCGCTCTGGCCAGGCGAGCGGCGAGGCGAGAATTGCGCGACGGTCGTGGGGATACCGCCGGGGCCGCACTCACCAACCATGAGAAGCGGAAACTGTTTGGAGGCGGCAACTAATATCTGTCCGTCGCTTCTGTTTGCGTTCAGCGCGAGCGATCGATTTCAAGGAACGTTTCGATTCGTGCTGCAGACAAACTTAGAGGCGAGGAAACAAACCTAAAGACCCTATGCGGCGCCAGCAGACCTCAGCTCCTCGGCGAGCCCAATGAGAAGTCCTTCCGGGCCGCGGATGTAGCAGAGCCGATACACGTCTTCGTACTGAACCACGTCGCCGACGAGTTGGGCGCCATGACTGCGAAGTCTGGTGAGCGTGTCGTCGATGTCGTCCACGGCGAACATGACGCGCAGGTAGCCGAGCGCGTTCACCGGCGCGTTCCGATGATCGGCGACGACGGCTGGGGTAAGGAATCGCGAAAGCTCGAGCCGACTCTGACCGTCTGGAGTGACCATCATGGCGATCTCGACGTGCTGGTGCCCCAATCCGGTGACGCGCCCGGCCCACTCTCCTTCGATCGTGGCTCGCCCTTGTAGTTTCAAGCCAAGCTCGGTGAAAAATGAGATCGCGGTGTCGAGGGATTCTACCACGATGCCTACGTTGTCCATCCGCTTTAGAGTCATATCGTCTTAGTCCTTCTTGACCGAACCGCGCCTCTCCGCGGCGCGCTGATCACGGGCCCGCAGCGCCAACGTCTTGATCACCGCGGCGATCTCCCGCAGATCATTGTTGAGTTGGTGATCACGGCCAGGCAGGCGACAGATGTGGGCCTGTGGAATCGCGTGCGCATACAGTTCTGTATGTGACGGTGGTGCCGTGTCATCCGCAAGGCCGTGGTAGACCTAGATAGGGACTCCGCCGGGAATCTTTCCGCCTATCTCGCGCTGGGGTTGCCAATCATCGGGCTGCCAGCCACCCTCGCCAACGAACGGTGCCGCTATGAGGAAAATCGCACCCAACTCTCGCTCTGGGAATTGCTCCGCGAGAGCGTTAATCAGTATCGCTCCGCCGATAGAGTGACCGACCACGATCGCACCGTCCTTCAGGCTCGCAAACTCTTTTTGTAGCCTCGCCCTCCATGCGGCGTAGCTCGGATCGTCTTCATTGGGCATGCGCGGATAGCGGACCTCGTAACTCACCCCCAGCTCGCGTCTCAGACTCTGGACAAGTTTGTCGTCCCACTCATCATGAGCCCGCGCACCACCGCCCTGGACGAAGAGCAGTTGGCGTTTCATGTGTCGGCGTGCATCTCCTCGCAGTACGGCACGATACCCCACCTCGTCGTCTCCGTAGAGTGGTTGGCTGCTGCAACGTTCGTTAGGCAGTGGCGACTGCGTCCCGGTGTGTCAGCGTTCCCACGATACCTCCCACACCACCCATCATCAAACCGATGGCGCACGACACCCCAAGCTTCAGAGGTATCCCCTCGACGTAGTCAACATTCACGAATACCCGAAGACTCTCCACGTCGCTCGCCCGAAAACGGGTCATCATGTACTGCCAGTCAGCACGGCCTGTCAGCTCGGCGAGAAAAAGATTAACCCGAAGAAAGATGAGGAAATCGTAAACAACAAACGTCGCGAAGGCGACGATGGCGCCAGTTGTCACGCCAGACAAGAATCGTCCACTGCGATGGGCAGCGCGAAACGATGCCACGGCCCAAATGAAGAACATCGGTCCATAAAATCGAAGGAGCGCACCGGGCGTGTCGTCCGCCAATGGATCGAGCCACGTCACGAGCAGATTGGCGGACCCAAAGGCGAGCCCAACGACGAACCCAACGAGCAGCGGACTATAGCTCGATCGCCAGTGCAGCATCTATCCTCCAGATCCCTTCAATTCATCTGCCTAACGCCCCAGTTCTGCTGCGAGCGACTCTACTAAGCTAGCGCAGCAAGACTCCATCATAAGCACGTTCGAAGTGCGATCAACCCAACGACTATTACGCGCTCGTCTGCAGCAACTACTGTTAGGCAGTGGGAGCATCGTTTCTCGCGCGTCTTTTAGTGCGCCATTCAAACCAGGCAATTACCAGCCTTCCGAACGGGTGAATGATGCGAGAGAGAAGGCGCGAATGGCGAGCCTTGATACTTACGTGCGAGGTGTACGTCGGCACAGTGCGGAAGCTGACTGAGAATTCAGGCCGCGGGGCATCGCGTTCGGTGGATTGGTCTTTCTGCATCTGCCTAACGCCCCAGGTCGTCGAATGCGCGATCGTTCCAAGGGCTGAATTGAAGAACGAGTTGAGCCATTGTCTTCAATATGAACTCATTTACGACTGGCTAACGCCCAAGTTCTGCTGCGAGCGGTCTCTTCCAAGCAGCATTCGTATCTCCGCGCCGCAGGCGAACGCCCGAAGGGCGATCAACCAAACGGTCACCACCGTGCATCTCGCGGACTTCGCGGGCCGATCACGACTATTTCTCCAGCTTCCGCGCATCGGTGATCGCCGTAGGGCGCAAATCTTCCGGCAGAAGATCGAGATTCGCTCGGGGATTCTGCGCCAGCCGAAGCGGCCAGTGCGTCCCGTACAGGAACCGTTCAGCACCCAGCGAGCGCAGCAGGTGCGCGAAATGATTCTCCGGCGGACCCCAGACCCACGCGAAATCCCAAAACACGCGCCGCTGCTCCTCCGGCGTGAGCCCCCAGTGCACTTCCTCGATCAGCTCACGGCCCGCGCCAGTGACCACCAGCTTCACGCGCTCACCTGCGCGCGCGAGCGCACGCACATGCGCCGCCGTTAGATCGCCGGCGACGTCGAGGGGATGGCGCTGGCGCAGATCCTCGAACCGCACAGTCAACACGAGCGGAATGCCAAGCTCCCCGCAGGCGAGCGCAAGCGCGAGAAGCGCCGCGTCGTGCGGCGCCATCCCCCATTGCATCGGATAAGCGCGGATGGCCGCAGCGCCGTCGTCCACCAGATCGCGCAGCGTATGCTCCCATAACGGCCAGTCTGGACGAACGACGGGTGCCGGTCGCAGCACCTCACGGTACGGCGCGACCGCTGCGAATAGCGCATCGTTGCCAGCTCGGGGATCGCGGTGCCACGCGGAAGGGAGATATCCGACCCACGCTCCGGAAACTTTCTCGCGCTCGAGCACGCGCACGAGCACGTCAGGCTCCGGATGCGGGAGATGACGAAACGGATACTGACCGATGTACGTCGCGCAATCGATCATTGTCAGCGCGTCCAGGCCACCGCTGCGGGCGGTGATGTTTCGGCGCGCTCGCAGCGCGGAAAGGCGCCGTGCGCGAAAAGCCGCGCAGCATTGCGCCAGCGAATGTCGGCGATCTCGTCTACTGACAGTCCAATTGCGTCGAGGGCGCGCAGTTTTGCAAGCCCAGTCTCCATCGTCAGGTCGCACGCCCAGAGAAGTCTCCCCGCGCCCAGCACGGCAAGCGCGCTGTCCAGCATTCCGCGATCGACTCCGCTCCCGGAGAGATCCGGATACACATTGGGCACATCACGAATTGCGGGAGGTGTGTGCGCCCAGTCGCCGCCGCCGCCCAAGTGCGCGAGAATGAACGCGACCTTGGGATGTCGTTCGGCGAGCCGCGCGAGATCGCGCCCGTCGGAGATCTCCTGGTTCGGCCACTCGCGTGTGCGATGCTGCCAGACGTGGTGCAGGATCGGAAGCCCATGCGCCGCCGCCGCATCGCAAACCGGATCGAGTAGCGGGGCATCGGCTCGACGACTTGCGAGCAGCTTCACGCCGATTGCTCCTCTCGCGACGCCGCGCTCGATCTCCGCGAGCGCGTGATCGGTGTAGTTCGGGTTCACTGTCACGTACCAGCGGATGCGCGGATCGTCGGCGAACCCCGCCATCGCATCGTTTCCGACGGATACATCTGCGGGCGACGGAAAGTAAGTGGGCGAAGTGTGTCCGTACGAGCCGAGCACGCTCGCAACGTGGTAGGTAATCCCGATCCTGTCACCGGCGCTGAGTCGCGCCGCGTTCACGCGCTCCCAGTCGCCGCGTCCGGACGCGGAGTGGTAGAAGTGCGCGTGCGCGTCAATCAGCGGCGCCGTGCCGGCGAGCGGAGCATCGTCTCTCACTCGGTGTCCCCGCGCACTGCGCTCAGTCCGGTGGTCGCCGCCTGCTCCACCGCCGCGATCGCCTCATCATCGTGCGCGATCGCAGCAAAGTTGTACGCGCCGCGCTTGAAAAGCACACCAGCGCTAAGTGCCTCGCGCACAAAAAGATTTTCGCGCGCTGGGTCGTCCCAGCGCAACAGCCACATCGCGTCCAGTCCGTCGGTGCGGACGCCGCGTACACCCGTAGCCGTGATCGCGCGCTCCACCGCCGTACGCATTTCGTGTCCGATCTCGGCAAGCTTCGCGCAGACGTCCGTCTCGTCGTGCCAGTCGAGCACGGTGAGTGCCGCGGCCAGCGCGGTTGCCTCGCTCGCCAGGGTGGAAGAGATCCACGTGCGACGCGCCGCGTCCATGAGTGGCGCCTTGCCGACCACCGCCGCGAGTGGATACCCATTGCCTAACGCTTTTCCGAAAGCAGCAAGGTCTGGCGTCACGCCGCACAGTTGCTGATACCCGCCTGGCGCCAGCCGAAAGCCCGTCTTTACTTCGTCGAACACGAGCGCGGCACCGAGTTCGTCGCACAGCGCGCGCGCACGCGCCAGCCAATCCTCCGGCGGTTCGTGCTCCACCACAGGCTCCAGAACGATTGCGGCAAGCGAGCTACCCGCGTCACCCGCCGCGCGCTCGAGCGCGGACACGTCGCCGAATGGCACGTGCACAACATCTTTGCGCACCGCCTCCGGCACACCTTCACTGGTGCTGCTCCAGTCGTGCCATCCGAAGTAACCCGATGCTACAACGCGGTCCCGCCCCGTGTACGTCCGCGCCAGTCGCACCCCGGCGGAAACCGCCTCCGCGCCGCTCTTCAGGAACTGCGCCCGCTCGGCGCACGGAATCATGGCGCAGAGCCGCTCGGCCAACTCGACTTCGCGCCAACTCGACAGGCCAGCGACAGACCCTTCCGATGCTGCTGCGATTACCGCGTTGGTGACACGCGGCTCGGCATAGCCGAGCGCGACAGCGCCGAGTGCCATTGTGCAGTCCACGAACGACTTTCCATTCACGGCGGTGACGCGACAGCCTCGCGCTGCGACGAAGTGCGTCGGGGCGTCGGAGTTCCCTTCGCCGTAGAGCGCCGCCACGCGCTTGCTTCCAGTCGACGCTCCCGTTGGAAGCACCGCCAGCGCGCGCTCACGCCAATCCCGATCATGCTCGTCGTGTTGGAGCACGTCCTGTCGTGCGACGATCGTTGGAGATTTGGAGTCAGGCATCGGCGATGGTGAATCGAAGCAGCCGCGCGACCTCGTGGCGGTCTCCACGAAGATAGACGAATTCTCGGCGCGCGCCGGAGAGCACGAGCTGGCCGCGCCGGCGCTCTCGTCCGGGCGCGGTCTCGTTGACGATCACGTCGAGCGACGCCTCGGTTGTGCCCGCTGGCAGCGCGACTTCGGCGACGATTGCGTAGCCTGACTCCGTTGGCTGCCACCGGGCGCTCACCATCAGCCCCTTATCCCAGCCTTCAATCGCAAGCACACCGACGTCGCGCGACCCAGGATCAGGAACGAGAAGCCAACCGCCTTTAGTTACGCCCGCGACGACGTACAGCTGCATACCAGCCCCGTTAATCGCTGCGGGTTCGTTGTCGAGCGGATTCTCCGCATCGATCGGCACGAAGCATCGGTGAACGTGTGACACGTCCACATTGACGACCAGCGTGTCGTGCCGAGTCGTGGCGACGATCACCGTCGCAGTCGGGCAACCAGCCTCACTCCAACTCTCCTCGCTGCGCCGATAATTCGCCTCGTCGAGGACGAATGTCGCGGGTAGCGCGTGCGAGTCAGACGGTATTTCCTTTGCGGCCGGTGATTGGGACACTCCGGTATCCTCCTCACCCTCTTGCATTCCGCCGAGCACCACCCGGGCCGCGCGTTCTCGGGCTGGTGGTGCGACGTTCCGATGCTTCGCGCTATCATGCGTTGGCTCGTGCTCGATGTACCATCCCGCCAAGTCCCACGAATGCTGATCGAGTGCACCGTCACGTAGCTCGACCCGTACGCCCGTTCCGTTCGACTCCACTGATGCTATTACATCGCGCCAGCTCCACACGCAGACATATCGGCCGCGTTGCGCACTGCGCCGCACGAGCAGCAGCGGCACGAGACCAGACTTGGTCGGCACGTCGGGCGCGCGCGCTCTCCACCAGGTGCTCTCAGGATGCGCGAACACCCAGCCCCGCAGCTCGCGCCCAGCGAAGTGACCGCGTACGCGCTGCACGCCGTCCGGCGCATCCACGAGCGCGGTGTCACTGAGAAATCCGAATCCGTCCTCGCGCGTCTCGCCTCGCGTGATCGGGTGTGGTGCACGCGCGAGCGGCTCGTCAAGCTCGTTCACCAGGTCCACGCCGTGCCACGGTAGCGCGACCTCGTGCACCGTGTCTCCTTCCCACTCCAGGAGGTCGACCAGATAATCCTCGAGCAGCACGACTGACCGCCGCACGCGCAGATCCGACGCGAGAGGCGCCGCAGCGCTGATCCATCCCGCTTCGCCGCGATCCTCGAATGCGAGCAGCCGGCCATCAACCGCCGGTTGTGACCGACCGTCCACCAGAGGCGCGGTGTGGGCGAGAGTGCTGCGATACCAGTGCAGCGATGGGTCTACGTACGAGCCTGTGCCGGGATCGTCGAACCATCGCACATCTCCGTCGGAGAGCAGAAGATTCAGCCGGTCTGGATGCCCGTGGCCGCCGCCCGAATGGCCGTAGTCGAGCGCGACGTAGAGTGTGCCGCCGTTGCGGCGAAGCACGCCAATTCCCTGCGCGGGGAGCAGGTCGGATTCCAATGCCGACGGGACGAGTTGCGGAAGATGCTCGCGCGCGAACAGAAGCGAGCGCCACGACAGGTCGGCCCGTGTGAGTCCGGTCGCGGGGAGATTGCGCTCTACATCGGCCGAGGTGCGCGCCCGTCCGGTGTCGCCGCGCGGAATGTCGGGATCGTAAAGCCGGGCGAGCATCCCGATCAGCCGCTCGTCGTCATTCCGCGCGATACCGAGCTCGCACGATTCGGCGAAGCGCGGCTGCCGGACGCTCACTGCATATTGCGAGTCCCTGCGCGCTGGAAACGTCAGGTCAGGGAGCAGGGTGCGGAATGGCGCCGCAAAGCCCTCGCGGAATCGTCGCTCGAGCTCCGGCGGCAAGCCGTGTCCGTGTCGCCCGCTGATTTGCACGCAATACCAGAGACCGCGATGCGCAAAGAAATGGTAATTCTCTCCTTCGTACCAGCTGCCGTCGCGCAGCAGAGCGAGCTCGAGGTGCTTGTGCAGTCCTGACCTACCGAACAGCGCACTTTCCACGAGTGTGTCGTCTCCGAGCAGGATACCAGCCGCAGCCAGCGCCGCGTTGTTCCATACCTGCCGGTTCGACATGCCCTCGTCATACGACGCAATCAATGCAGCGCTCGGCGCGACAAGACGATCACGCACGCGTGCTCCGAGCTCACCGATTTCCTCAGGCGGCGCGTCGGTCTCGAGCAGGTCGAGGGCGACAACAAGCTGAAGCAGCCAGATCGATTCGAGATACGTACTGAAGAACGGACGCGAGGGACCGAGAACGTTGTCGCGATTCGGGTAGCGGAGATACTGATCAGCGTACGCATCGAGCACTGTGACAGCGAGCGTTCGCGCGTGACGATCGTCCAACAAAACGCCGAGCAGCGAGGCGTGGAGCACGCGCTCAGCGAGCCAGAGCTGATCGAAGTAGAGTCTGAACCGCTGATCTGCCTCACCCGCGCGCGAGAGACGCGCCTTCTCCTTCGGGACTTCCGGCGTACGCGCAATGAGCGGTTCCACCTCAGCGCGCAAACCATCCGCAAGAGGCGCGAGTGCCCTGGTCGCGACGCTCCGTCGCGCGAGAAGATCTTCCGCTGAAACGAGAATGCTCATCGTCGCGGGAGCGGGCTCGGAGCGCGCGCGACGTCAGCGCGCACGCGTCGAGTGCTTCAACGCACTAGACCTGGGCGATTGGCGACTTCCTTCCGGTCACTATCAGGACCTCTGCCGGAAAACTCATGCCGCGCGCGGTGTGGTATTCATTGAAAACCTGAATCACTTGCTCCTTCACTGCTCTCGATTGCTCAGCCGCCAGCTGGGCGATTTTTTCACGGAGTTTCTCCGACCATTCCATTCGCATAGTCCAAAAGTCTTCGACTGAGAGCGGCGCATCTATTGAGAATCGTAGCAGACGTTCGGCAGGTTGAGCAGCACCGGCTTCAACGAGAACACTTTTCAATTTACCCGGCGAACCGAAACGGAACGGTTCCGGAGCGTCAGTCGGCAAGGGTGTCGGTTCGATGTAACGATCGACGATCCTGGCCAGCGAGTGGTGAAAAGGATTGTTATCGAGAAAATGCCACACGGCGAGGGCCAGTTTCTTTCCAGGCTTGAGTACACGCAACATCTCCCGAACAGCATCAACCGGAGATGGAAAAAACATCACGCCGAAGCGGCTGACTTCCGCATCAAACGATTCTGCTGGAAACGGCAGCGCGTCTGCGCTGGCGATTTCGAATTGTGTGTTCTTTAGGCCGAGATTGACCGCAGCTCGGCGGGCGCCTTCGATCATTCCCGGAACCGGATCGATACCTACAACCTTGCCCGATGGTCCGACCTCGTCAGCGACGCTCAGTGCCGGGTCACCCGCACCCGTTGCAACATCCAGTACCGCGTCACCCGGCTTGATCTCGGCATCATCGAGTAGCGCTTTAGTGACCGGTGCAAACATGTGCTGGATCAGCTCACGATGCTTTTCCCAATAGGGAGTGTTGCCGCTCCATCGGCTAAGCGTTTCGTTTGCTAGTTGTGACATCGTATACGTAACATGCTCATCGGGGCGCGAGCGTCCAGTCGTGAACCGTCACGAGCTCGCCGCGGAGGTCCATCCTGGCGCCCCGCACGCGACGCGAGACGCCCTGGAGTCCGCGTGCGTGATAGATCCACGTCGCTGGCGCGAGGGTATCGAGCGCCGCTTGCACGTCGCGCCACGCACGGTGTTCCGCTTCACCGGGCGCAGCGTTCCGCGCCGCGTCGAGCAGAGCATCTAGTGCCGCGGTGTGGTAACCGGTGTAGTCAAGCGCGCCGCCGCGTTGTCGCCCTGCGAAGAGCGCGTCGATGTACGACAGTGAGAGGTCGCCGGTGATTCCGGCAAGCAGCAGGTCGAAGCGTTTGTCCGCCGCCCGCGCGGTGGTGAGAAAGCCGCCCATCTCGGTTTGTCGGATGCGGAGCTGAATCCCGCGCGCCGCGAGATCTGCCTGCAGGAGCTGCTCGACGACGTTGTCGCCGGTGCCGACTGTGAGCAACTCGGCCTGCAAGCGCTGCCCGGCGCGGACGCGCCATCCATCGGCGCCGCGCCGCCAGCCCGCCGAGTCCAGCAGCGAGTCCGCGCGGAGCGTGTCTCGTTGCGGCGGTGCCTCGCGCCAGACAAAAGGGCTTTCGGGTGGGACCGGCGTTGATGCGGGAGTGCCGAAGCCGGCGATCGCGATATCGACGATCCGAGAGCGATCGATCGACCGCGCGATCGCGAGTCGTACGCGCACGTCGTCGAAAGGCGGTCGCGTCGTGTTAAAGAAAAGTCCTACGCTGAACGGTATCGGATAAGTCAGCACGCGGAGCGTCGCGTCGCGCTCCGCCAGCCCCGCCATTGTCGGCGCGATCCCTGCCATGTCGAGCTCGCCGCTCGCCAAGCCGGCGAATTTCGTCGTTGCCTCGTCAACCACTGCGATGACCAGTCCGCGCAGCGCTGGCGGTCCGCCGAGGGAAGCGGGAAACGCCTCGTTTCGCGCAAAGCTCCAGCTCGCCCCGCGCCGGCGCCCGGCAAACCGAAAGGGACCGTTCCCGACCGGCGCCGAGTTGAACGACGCACCGCGCATCGCGGAGCGAGGAACTTTCGCAAGAAGGTGCTCCGGCAATATTGGCAGCTCCGCGAGCAGCGGTGGGAGCCGAGCAGGCGCGCGATTGAAGCGCAGCACCAATGTCGTGTCGTCGGCGGCGATGGCAGTGTCGAGCGTCGCGAGTTCAGCGGCGCGAGGAAATCCCGTGGCCGGATCGCGCGCCGTGAGGAATGTGAACGCAGCGTCACGTGACGTCGTAGGGACGCCGTCGTGCCAGCGCAGCTCGGGAGCGAGCGAGAGCGTCAGCGTCCGGCCGGCATCCGACCAGCGCCAGCGTCGCGCGAGGTAGGGCTGGGGGGTCAGCGTCGAGTCGTACCGAAGGAGCGTTACGAACAGCGCGTAACGCTGGAGTTGGCGGGAGAGCGGATGCGTGGTCACGAGTGGGTTCGCAGATTCCAGGTCCGCGCCGGACGCAAGCACGAGCACGCCCGGCTGTCGTTGTGGTGTGCACGACGCGACAACGAGCGCGGCGATTGCGAGGACGGCACCGCGCCATCTTGGAGCTCCCGTCGCATGCGACAACGTTGACGCGACCAACGTCGGAGGCGATATCACCGCATGCTCTCGCCAGCCGTATCGCGCTCGTTCGGCGTCGCCGGCGCACTCGTTCGCACGGCGGTGCTGTACTGGTGCGTGCTGTCCCTCACGTTCGTGCTCCTTCGTCTTGCGCCGGGCGACCCGGCCACTTTCCTGCTGCCGTCTAACGCTTCGGCCGCCGACGCGGTTCGTCTGCGCGCCGCGCTAGGGCTCGGAAAGCCGGTCGCCGCGCAATATGCACGATGGAGCGGGCGGATGCTGCACGGCGATCTCGGAACAAGCTTTAGCGAGGGACGGCCTGTCGTCGCCGTGCTCGGCGACGCACTCCCCGTGTCGCTCGCGCTCGGGGGCGCGTCGCTGCTGCTCTCCTTTCTCGTGGGCACGATGGTGGGCGTGGTGCAGAGCGCGCGTCGCGGAACGTACGCCGATTTCACACTCACCATTATTTCCGTCGTCCTCGCCGCGTCACCGGCCTACTGGCTCGGTCTCGGAGCGATCGCTCTGTTCACGTACGTCGCATCACTGCTCAGTTTTCCGCTGTGGGCACGGCTCCCCGCGGTTGGAATGACGACGCCGGGCGCGGCTCTTCACGGGCTTTCGCATTTGGCGGATCTGCTACGACACTCGATCTTGCCGGTGACATTGCTCGCAGCGATTGGCGCGGCCGGCGTCGCGCGCTACGTGCGCACGAGCGCACTCGAAGTGCTCGACACAGATTGGGTTCGCACTGCGCGCGCGAAGGGAGTTCCAGAGCGGGCGGTGCTTGGCCGTCACCTCATTGCCAACATGCGCGCCCCGTTGGTGACCCTGTTCGCGCTGATGCTTCCCGGAATCGTCGCGGGCTCGGTATTCGTTGAAACCATCTTTGGATGGCCGGGGATGGGACGATTGATGGTCACATCGATTACGACGCGCGACTATCCGGTGGTAATGGGCTGTACCGCTGCGTACGCGCTGTTGGTGATCGTCGCGAATCTCGTGGCGGAATTGCTGCTGCCCTGGGCCGACCCGCGCCTGCGCAGATGACACAATGAGAGAATCGCGGCCGCGGCTGCGCGCAGTGAGCGCGGGCAGCGTTGCCTTGGCGGCGCTCCTGCTTCTTGGCCTCGCGGTGATCCTCGTGCCGGCGCTCGCATCGCGTGATCCGTCGCAAATCAACGACGTGCTCGCGCGCCGTTTGGTCCCACCGTTCGGGCGCGACGCGCATGGTATCTTCCATGTGCTCGGCACCGACCGATTCGGACGCGATTTGTTCGTGCGCATGATGCTCGCCGGACGACTGTCGCTGCTCGTGGGGGTCATCGGTGCTGGAGTCTCCGGTCTCGTCGGGACTCTAATCGGTGCGCTCGCCGGCTGGCGCCGCGGCGCGCTCGATCGCGCGTTGATGGCGCTCGCGGATCTCCTTCTCGCGCTGCCACGTATAGTGCTGCTCCTCGTCGGTGTAGCGCTCTGGACACCGGGCCTCACGACGATTCTCGTCGTGCTGGTCGCGACCGGATGGATGGGAGTCGCGCGACTCGTGCGCGCGGAGGTAATCGCGGTGAGCGCGAGGCCATTCGTCGCGGCTGCGACGGCGTTGGGCGCTGCACCGCACCGTGTACTGTTTACGCATGTGCTTCCGAACGCGATCGGGCCGGCACTTGTTGCGACGACGCTCGGCGTCGGAAACGCGATTCTGCTCGAGAGTGGACTGTCGTTCCTCGGGCTCGGCATTCAGCCGCCGGCTCCGAGTTGGGGAAACATGATCGCAGGGGGTCGCGATCTGCTCGTCACGGCGCCGTGGGTTGCGCTGGCGCCGGGGATAGCGCTGGTCGCGACGGTGCTGGCGACGAGTGTGGTTGGCGACGAATGGCGCGATCGAACCCGCGGTGCGATGGGCTCGCCATCTAGTCGAGCTTCACAAGCACGGTCAGTATCTCTTTGGCCGCAGCCTCGAACATCACTGATCTCCCGTTCACGCTGACCGTCCCGTCCGGTGTCTCGTCCAGCCGCGCGCGCACCGATTCGACGATTCTCCGTCCGAACGTCCAAGTCCCCCGCACGGCGACCTCGCGCCGATTTACGCAGCGCACCGCGATCCACCCCTCTCGCTGCGCTGGCTTCGCGGAGCTGAAGACGAGTCCATCTCCCGACAACTCGATCAAGCCCACTTCGCGCGGCTCGACCATGTTGGAGCGCAGCGTCTCGCCCTTGATCGGGAGTAGTACATCGTCAGCGAGCTGCTCTATCCAGCCGCGCACGTCTGACGAGTCCGGACCGTGAAGCGCGACCGCGAACTCGGCCACGAATGGTCCGAGTGATTGTGCAGCAGGAGTATCCGCAGGCCACCCGGCGTTCCCCGGCCGCTCCGGCAGATCGGAACGTGATAGTGCGCCAACCGCGCGAACAAGTGTGACGGCGACGCTCCCGTCGTCGTGACTCTCGTATTCGGCGAGTCCATCGGAGAAAATCGTGGCGCCTTCATTGGCAGTGAAGCGCGCGACCCAACGGTGCAGCGGCGCCGACGTAATTACGTGCTCCATTCGCTGCTCATCGTCGGACAATCTCAATGCCGTCCGCGCCACGGGATGAAATGCTGCGTCGGCGATGGCCGCTGCGCCGGCAAGATTTGTTTTGAAACGCAGTCGCAGCCGATGATTCCGCTCGCGATTCTCGCCTTCAACTCGAACCCGCAGCACGGGAAGATCAGCATCGAGTTGAAGGCGCAGCGTGCAGCGTCCACTCGGTCCGACAAAATTCATCGAGAGCTCGCCGCGCAGCGGACCGCGATGCACACGCCGCACCCGTCGCAGCTTCCACGATGGAAGCGTTTCCCGTAGCGCGGGTGTGTAGAGATCTCCGACATCTCGGCGATCGTCGAACGCGAGGAGATCTTCGATGACGCGTTTATTGGTGAGATCCTCGAGCCGCACTTCGCCCGCATCGCTCACCACTACACGCGTGAGACCGTTGCTCAGCTCCCGCTCGCCAACATGCACTGGGTTCGGAACATCCACGCGCCGCCCGCGGCGCTGCGCGCGGGTGACTACGGAGTAGCCTCCGATCCGCTCGACCCAGCCGAGCGCGTGAACCGTGGCGGTGCGGTCGGCGCGAGGGTACGCGCGCGGATCCTCGGTGAGCGCGACACGCTCGCCCCGCTCGAGAATCTGCAGCGGTACGCCATCAACGCCCCACGGCGGAATCCGTTGCGGCAAACCTTGCCGCCCCGCGGATGCGTGTCCGACGGCGACATTTGCAATTGTGGCCGAGAGCACTAGCTCCGCGACTCCTCCACGGGCGCGCGCAACGGGATTGCGCAACACCACGACAGGACGCCACGCATCTGGCTCGGCGCGTGCGCGCGCTGTGTCGTGGCCGAGAACTGCTACGAGTGCGTCGTCGCGCAGTGCTTCCGCCTGAACGATCGTTGACGACAGGCGCTCATCCATCGCAGATGCGACGGCGTCGATCGACGTTCCGCACAGCGTGTCGTGCGGATGTCCGCGCAGGAGCGTTCGCCACGCCGCGGCGAGCAGTGCGCGTGCCGCATCACTTCGGACGTCGCGCATCAACGCGAGCCATGGCTCGACGTCGCGCACGAGCAGTCGCTCTGCGATCGCGTTGCGATGCTTCTGTGCGGTGCGTGTAGCGAGCGTCCCCTGCAGTGTCCAAATGTAGCCGTACGAGTCGCGCAGTTCGTTCTCGACGACGGGTAATTCCACGCGCTGCGCTTCACGAACGATCGCAGCCGCCGCATCCCGTAGGGTGGCCGCGCGCACCACGTCCGGGCCTGCCGCGTCGGCAAGCGCAGCGATCGCTTTTCTGTAGTCGAGTTGTCGTGCGTGGTGGTCCGCGCCATTGAGAAGCAGCGCGACGCCGGTTGTTGCACGCGGACGCATCAACCCTTCCACGCGCGCCCACCGCTCCGCCGCCGCCGTCATCTCCGTCGGAAGCGAGGCGCCGGCCTCGTATCCGTCCGGCGGAAGATGGTACAGGGTTACCTCGACGCCGGACGGTCCGCGCCAGCGCACCGTATCTCCCGGCGGCCAGCGCGCGCCTCCGTAGCCGCGCCACACCACGACGATGTCGCAGCCGAACCCGCTCGCGAGCTCCGGCAGGATCGCTGGATGTCCGAACGAATCAGGACAGTACAGCACGGGAGGCGGTTCGCCGCCGAGTCGGCGCACCAGATCACGCCCGGTGAGCAGGTTTCGCACGAGTGCCTCGCCGCCGGGGATCAACTCGTCCGGTAGCACGTACCACGGACCCGCCTCCAGGCGTCCGTCGCGCAACAGGCTACCAAGCGCTGCCGCGCGCTCGGGCCGTACCGCCAGGTAATCCTCGAGCACGATTGCCTGCCCATCGAGGAGAAAGCTCTCGCCCTGCGGAGGCGGTTCGTCCAGGAGCTCGTCGATCAGAGGTACAAGGCGTTGCCTGAAGTGCGCGGCCGTGTGATACCACTCGCGGTCCCAGTGGGTGTGCGGAATGACCAGGAGCTCGAGGGGAGAATGCGGCTGAGACACTACGCGAAATCTGGCGAGCTAGCGTCGAGAAGGCCAAGTTGCTCATCAGGATGACCGAGCACGAACTCGATGACCTGCTCTCCGCTCCCCGCGCCGAAACAACCGCCGCGCTCGATGCATGTCCGGGAGACATCATCATCCTTGGCGCCGGAGGCAAGATGGGCCCGACGCTCGCGCGAATGGCAGCGCGAGCTCGCACCGATTCGCGCCGAGTGATCGCGGTTTCGCGCTGGTCATCGGCAGCCGCCGAGCGTGCGCTGAATGACGCGGGTGTCGAGACGATTCGTTGCGATCTACTCGATTCACACGCGGTCGCGCAACTTCCTGATGCAGCCAATGTGATTTTCATGGCAAGTCAGAAGTTCGGCACCACAGAAGCGCCGGCGATGACCTGGGCGATTAACACGATCGTGCCCGCCCATTGCGCAGATCGCTATCGTGAGTCGCGGATTGTCGCATTCTCTACAGGAAATGTGTATCCTCTCACACCGATCGAGCTCGGCGGATCGCGCGAGGACGACACGCGCGCACCAATTGGCGAATACGCGGCATCATGTCTCGGACGTGAGCGCGTGTTTGAGTTTTATGCGATGCATCAGCACGCGCGTGTCGCGATCGTCCGTCTCAACTATGCAATCGATCTTCGATACGGCGTGCTCGTTGACATTGCGAACAAGGTGTATCGCGGCGAGCCGGTATCGGTCGAGATGGGTTCCGTGAACGTGATCTGGCAGGGCGACGCGAGTCGGATCGCGCTCGAGTGTCTCCGACTGGCTTCATCGCCGGCGTTCGTGGTGAACGTCACGGGCGCCGATATTCTGAGTGTACGAGAGATCGCCGAGTGGTTCGGTGAACGCTTTGGAAAGCGTGCGCGGTTCGTGGGGACCGAGAGCGCCGACGCGCTGCTCAGCAACACGTCGCGCATGCGGGAGACTTTTGCCGCGCCGGAAGTATCGCTGGATCAGATGCGCGAGTGGGTCGCGCAGTGGATCGAGGAAGGTGGATCGCTCTTGGGCAAAGTAACGAAATTCGAGGCGCGCGATGGACGTTTCTAATCCCGTGAGTGTTCACCAGCATCTCCGTGAGGGACAGGTGGTTCCGGCGCATCCTCTCGCACTCGATGCTGCACGCAAGTTGGACGAGCGTCGGCAGCGCGGGCTCACGCGATACTATATAGATGCGGGTGCTGGCGGTGTCGCGGTCGGAGTGCACACAACTCAGTTCGCGATTCGTGATCCCGCGATCGGATTGTATCGCACCGTGCTCGAGCTTGCGGTCGATGAGGCGAATACGCGGCGAGGCAACACATCGCATCCATTCGCGATGATCGCCGGCGTTTGCGGTCACACGCCGCAGGCACTCGCGGAAGCGGAGCTGGCCGCATCACTCGGCTACCACGCGGGCCTGCTGAGTCTCGGCGATTGGAGAGAGGAAACGGAAGCGGCGATGATCGAGCATTGCCGCGCGGTTGCTGAAGTGATCCCACTCTTCGGCTTCTATCTGCAGCCGGCGGTTGGCGGACGCGCGTTGTCGTACGATTTCTGGCGGCGTTTTTCAGAAATTCCGACCGTGTGGGCGATCAAGATCGCGCCGTTCAACCGGTATCAGACGTTTGACGTCGTGCGCGCCGTGGTCGAAGCCGGTCGTGACGACGTTGCTCTGTACACAGGCAACGACGACAACATCGTCGCCGATCTTCTGACGCCGTATCCGATCGATGTCGGCGGAACGACTGTGCTGCGGTGGATCGACGGCGGCCTGCTGGGGCAGTGGGCGGTGTGGACGCGTGGGGCGGTGAAGCTGCTCGAGCGCATCAAGCGCGCGCGCGAATCCGGCTCGATAGACTCGTCACTACTCTCGTTGGGAGCGGCTCTCACCGATGCGAACGCCGCGGTATTCGATGCCGCAAACGCTTTTCGTGGATGCATTCCGGGAATTCACGAGGTCCTTCGGCGTAACAGGCTCCTCGATGGAATCTGGTGTCTCGACCCGAATGAGACCTTATCCCCCGGACAGGGCGAGAACATTACGCGCGTGACCCGGAGCTATCCTGAGCTCACGGACAGGGCGAGGGAATGAGTTTTTTTCTTCCACCACGATGCCCCTGTCACGAGCTAGGGAAGGGCACTTCCGCGTGCTCAGAATCTTTCTGCAGCATTCTCGCTTCGCTGCGCAGGAGTAGATACAGCAGAAGGGACGCGACTGCGCCCAGCGTGTCCATCAGCATGTCCTTCTGCGCGTCCCAGATGTCACCCTGACTGCCCAGAAAGTTCGCGCCCGCTTCGGCGTTGCCGCCATAGGCGGCATATATCCATTCGATCAGCTCATATGACATCGCGACGAAGCTGATCGCGAACAGGGCGAAAAGAGACGCCATCGCCACGCTCATCCGCCTCCTGACAATCAGGTATTCGGCGATCGCGAATGCGTAGAAACCCACGCTGAAGTGGCCGATCCGGTCGTACATATTCCGCTTAAACCCGAAGGCGCGGCTGAACCAGTCGAATGGTACCCGCTCGAAGGTGTAGTGGCCTCCGATGGTGTGCCAATACGGAAGGATCGACATCAAAATGTAGGCAAGCGGCGAGAACCTCACGCCGCGCATATACAGAACAACGAGCGTGACCACGATCAGGACGATGGGAACGTTCTCCACCCACCACACGGTACGGTCGTACGGCGCTACCGCGCCCCAGACGAAAAGGGCCACGTAGGCAGCGAGCAGGATGTGCGGAATCCGATCACTGAATTTCTTCATTCGCTGGTGGAATAAGCGACGCTTCCTGGAAGCTGCCTAACGCCTTAGTTCAGCTGCGAGCGATCTGCTTTCAAGGCGCATGCATACTGACGCGCCGCGGCAAGAGGCTCGACGGGCGAACAACCCAACGACTAACAAGCGCTCGTCTGCTGCAACTACCGTTAGGAAGGCGGATGCGCCGCGACTGCTTCACTCGCCGCACTGAAATGGAACCTCAATGAGACGTCTACTCGAGTTTCGCTGCCCTAGTAACGCGGCGGATATTCGCAAAGGCGAGCATCCAGTGTCATAGAGCCAAAACGCAACATAACTGTGCCCTTGGCCACTTAGTACGCCCAGTCGTTGCGACCGGCGGAAGGTTTCCTTGTTCTGTTCGCGTACCGCCAGTTCGACTTTTCGCCCTTCCGCGAAGCTACCCGGCTGTCCTGAGACCTCAACGACCACTAGCGTCGCATCTGAGGGTGCGCCTGCGTCGCCCTCGCCAATTGGCGTATTCCGGAGTGCGCGAATTCTCGGATTTCCCACGAGCGTTTCGGAAAAAGTCGCGGTGTTTGAGTAAAAGAGATGAACGCGAACGTCCGTAATTGCGTACGCAGGAGCTGCCTGGGATTGCAAAGAGTCAAAAGCGAAAAGACTGCAACCGATCAACGCTGCGAGTACTCGACTCATCGGCCCTCCCAAAAAAACTATTTTCGCCCGCTTCCTAACGCCTCAGTTCAGCTGCGAGCGAACAGAACGAACGGGCGGAAATCGATTTGACTCTTTGTTGAACTGACGGGCGGCAATCACTGTTCATTAGCACGGGCGCTCGTCTGCTGCAACGCACGTTAGGTGTCAACTTGGCGAACATCAAGTCAGAAGCCTCAGCCGGGTTGCTAGCTCGGGGAAGAGGCGCGCGATACCGTCGAAGGCGACACCGATCCGCGTGGCGACCATCGTGTGATACGGTTGGGTGTGATGCTCGATGATAATCCCCACCAGACTTAATCTCGCGTCATCATCGCTCGCCGGACTGTCGATCCTCCATACTCCGCCACCGCTCATACCGTGTGGATCCGATAGCAGATCACCTTTTCGCTCCAGAGCGAAGTCCGCTAGATCATACTCAAGTAAGAGGTGCACATCCGGCGCCGTGCCTAGTGCGGAATAAGCGGATTCCTCGCGCGCAATAACGATCGGATGAAGTGGGATAGCATTGATCACCCGGCCCGCCGGCAGGCGAGGCTGAGTAGATCGCGGAAACCCCATTACCAAATATCTCGTCTTTCGACCGATCGCGAGCTCAGGGCGCTCAAAGCTTCGAATCTCACTCTCCTGGAGTGGATCCGCCGTGTTCAATTCACTTCCGAGATCGGCATCAAGTCCGATCACCGCTAGATCGAACTTATCGGCCGAACGTTTGCCATTTGGCGGTACTGTCGCGTAAAGCTCGCGCGGGACTGGCCGTAGTTTCGGGCCAGGGGCGAACAGCAGAGGATCATCACCCGCAAGATCTGCTACGTGTGCCGCCGTGACGAGCACGACTCGGTCTGCGATTCGCAACAAGATGCCGGTGCCAACAAGGCGCGGATGGCGGCGACCTTCGCTTTGATATATGGGCCGTACGGCAGTCAATACGCGCTTCGTCGGCGCTGCTAACTGTGCCTCGAGTCTCGCGAAAACCTTAGCTATAGCCATGCGTCACGTGTGCTATCCCGCGTTGACACCTAACGCCCCAGTTCAGCTGCAAGCACACTATCACCATTGCGGCGAAGCCGCATCCGAAAAGTGCTTGTCAGCTGCAACGGTCGTTAGGCGGTGAGGGTACGGTGCGCGTCCCCGGACCCAGCAGCCAACTCCGCGCGCTAGCATCGCGGCTCTGAAAATCGATGATCCCTTGTCAACTGCAGTGAACGCTGGGCGGCGGCCGCGCACTGGTGACGGGCCGCGCGCTCTTAGCGCTGCGGCAACTCTGGGCGCTTCCAGGTGCGTCCACGTGCTGGCCGGCGCATCCCACATCGCGGTCTTAGGGCGCTGCCCTTCGGAACTCTACGGTCGCTCCTCGAACTCGACCTCGTCGAACCTCGCCGCTCATGCGCTCGCCCAATACCGTCAACACGCATTCGTCGAAGGCGGCTACACGGCCGGGCTGCGGATGCGTCACTATGGTCAGCGTCTTGCCCGAGAGGATGCCAGTAATCGGTATTGGATCACGAGGGTCCGGTCCGACCCACCCACTAATTTGATCGCCGTTCTGAGTTAGCGAAGCAAACCCGTCGATCTTGCCATCACTCGTCGCAATCGACACGCGCCAGTCTCCGACGACACCGGTGACGGGCGTTGGAGCGGACGAGCAGGCCGCAATCGAAGCGCTTAGCAGCAAAAAGAGGGTCTTCATACGATGGGTTGGCGCGGTCCGCGGTCGCGGGCTGTCGGCGACAGCCAGCCTTGGTTAAGCGGGAAGCTCCAGACCGCCGGCGCTCGCGTGTAGGCTCTCTATACGGACGCGCTGCACGACATGTTTCATCCGCCTAACGCCTGAGTTCAGCTGCAAGCACATCTAACGATGCGCGCGCTGCGCGCAATCCAGAAGTGCTTGTCTGCTGCAACGTTCGTTAGGCGGTGCGGGCGGATCTATCGACGTCCGGGGTCGATGTCTGGTCGAGGAGCAAGATGGAGGTACCAAACGCCTTGGCCACACCAATAACCCCCTTTGCCAACTCCCCGGAGAGCTTTATCGCCCAGGTCGTTGGCTGAGCGCGTGAAGTAAAGGCGATCCCATTGCAATACTTGCCCGCGCCAGCCGTTGAACCTCACCTCTTGGACCGTCATGCGCTCACGTTGACGTGCCCGTTCGCGCGCATAGGCGAGCAGTTCCTCGAAAGTACGAGCACGAATGAATGTGTCGGAGGCCCGGAATTTCCCGATGCTGAATACGAAGCGGCCGTTAGGAGTAGACGAAGCCTTCGCTAGCCCGGCTGAATCAGCGTCCGTGAACGCTGCGAACCACGCACTGATGGCGGAAATTCCCGATGCCGCGCTACAGCCGCGCGGTGCGCGCGTGGTGTCGCCACGGATCTTCAAAGGCGTCGGCTGTTGCGCGGATGCGGATCCGAAGAGGAGGAGCTGAAGACCAACGGCAGCGCAGAAGATACGAACCATCATTCACTCCAATGCCAGTGCAGCCGCCTAACGCCCAGTTCAGCTGCGGGCGATTCTAATCTGAACATACACAACCAAACGACTTTGTCGCACCCGTCTGCTCCAACGTTCGTTAGGCAGCTGCGCGACAAACGCGATCACAGCGACCGGCGCACAACACTAACCCACACGCCTACGGCGAGGAGCGTGGGGCCAAGCACGGCGGCAGTCAGATCAATGTAGTGACCTATAGTGTGCGGTCGTCCCCAGCCAAGGCCAGACAAAATCCCAAATGCTTCGAACACGTGAGTCAACGCGACCACGATAAAACGCAACGTAGCCAGAACGAGGAGGGCAGAGCTGGTTGAGCGACGATGATGGTAGAAAAGCGCAGGCCCGACGAATAGGCCGACGCCTGCGGCGAAAGCCAGGACACTCTTGACGGCCGTGCTCGTGATATCAGATAGTTGCCTAACGTTCGTGGCGTCACCTCTGAAGGCGAGTAGAACCCAGCTGCGGAGGGGTCTAGAACCGCCACTCTCTAATCAAAAACGCCCCGAAAGCCGACGTCGTCGCGACGTTCTGATCCCGTGCCAGACTCGGCTCCCGCAACAGATACCGGGTATCCACCCCCGTCTCCAGACGATACCCGCGCAATCCGCCAAACCTGTGCACCACCTGCACACCCGGCCGCTGCAATGCCTGCGGATCGAGTGGTGATTTTATCTCCACAAAAGTGTGCGACTTGATGTACTTCCCAAACTCGAACTGCGTCGCGCGCAGGAAATTTCCGACATCCGTCTGCACGTCGGCCGGCGTGATCGTGAACAGGTCCGCGCCGAGCGAGCGCGCCGCCGAACCAGCGATCTGATCCGCGGCCACTCCCAGTGCCACACCGGCGAGCTGCTGCGTCGCCAGCGCTGCTCCCGCTCCAACGATGTTCTGCCCGCTGCCGCCATTCGTCAGGCCCGATCCCTCCAGCTGCAGCAACGAGCTCGACTCCTGGCCGAACGCCAGATAACTCAGTAAATCGCTCTGGTTGATTGGCGGCTGCGCGTCACTCGTTAGCGAAATATTCGGCGTGTTCAGTGTTCCGCCCACCACAATCTGGATGTTGATCGCCTCGCGATTCGGCTGCCTCACCTCGTACTCGGCTGTCCCCTGCAACGTCGGATTCAGCTCCGCCGCATTTATGAACGTCGCCGAGCCGCGCTTGATGGTGAAGCGACGCGTCATGAACGTGTACTCGCCACGCTCGGTGAGCAGCACGCCGTCGATCACCAGCGACTCCTTGGCGCGATTCACGTGCACACCCAGTGGATCGTCCGTGTAGACCTCCACGTTCGCTTCGCGCGAGCGCACGAAGACGTCACGGTCCACGCTCAGATTCACGTCCATCCGCAAATTGGCGAACAACGGCGACTGTGAGGGGAAGATCTCGCGGTCCGACATCACCGCCGTGTCGAGAACGTTGAACAACGCCGGATCGCCGGTGCCCACCAGATTCTTGTTCTCCGGCGGCGGGATGTAGAGCACACCATCCCGCACGCGAACATCACCGGTGACATGTGCGTCCTTGTACGGGCCGATCATCGCCAGGTTCGCACTCACCACCAGCCGTCCGCGCTGGTTGCGCATCACCTCGGCATTGCTCGTGTGCAGCTTGAGATCGAAGCTCGGCGCCGTCAGCGATTTGAGTCCGATGCCACCAGTGAGAAGGATGCGGCCATTGTTGCTGGCAGCGATCGAATCGATCACCACCGTATCACCCAGCATGCGGACGGAAGCTTCGATCTGATTGAGCGTGATTCCCGCCTGCACCACCCGCGCCTGTCCCCCGTGCAGCGAGAATTGTCCGGTGAGCTGCGGATGATTGAGCGTCCCCGCAAGCTTGAACGAGCTGCTCATCTGACCCTTGAGATTCGAGACGTAATTGCCGAAGATCGTCGGGACGAGTTCCATCGGCATGCTGTCGCCGGTGATGTTGAGCGCGATCTGACGATTGTCGGGGAATCTGGATCCGGTAACCCCGGTGAGCGCGAGATTGATCGGCACCGTCCCCTCAGCAATCAGAAATGGCTGCGCGCCGGCACGCATCGCCTCGGCGCGGCCACTCAGCGTCTGGTTGGCGTACTCGACGTTGCCGTGCACTTCGGGGACTGTGGTGCCGTTGTAGAGCAAATCTGTCGCGCCGAACGTGCCCTTGAACTGCGGGTTCTCGAGGGTGCCCGTGGCGTGAATGTTCACATTCAACAGGCCCCGCGCGTTGATGTCGCTCTGCGTCAGCGCAACCACATCGGCGGCGTTGAGATTGTCGACGGCGATGTCGAGGTTCGCATTACCCTGCTTGGGAATGAAGCCGTTGACGAAGATGCGGCCGTTGTTGGCGGCGTTGCGCAGCTCGAGACTATCGACGTCGACACCAGGCTGGCCCCAGTGCAGAGACGCTACGCGCGTGCTCGCCCAGAGACTGGTGTCGAACTGCAGCTTCAGATTATTCAGCTTGAGCGAGTTGCGAATCTTGTCGAGCGTGAACGCAGCATCGGCGGAGTATGTTCGCTGATTGTCCTGATTGACGACGACGTTGAGAGTGCCATTGGGCTTCTGATAAGTGAGCTTGGCACCAACGCTGTCGAGATTGAAACCCGCGGCGCTGACTGATCGCGCCTGGGCGTTGACGCTGACTCGTGACTGTGGAGTGCGCGCGTTGATCCAGTCGTAGTCGGCGGTAAAGGATCCGACGGAATTGCCGCGCGCAACGACCTTGGTGCCCGACGCAGTTCCCTTGAGACCGAAGTTCTTGATGTTGCCCGTCGCCACGCCGTCAGCGCGCACCGAGCCGGAGACTTCGTTCTTGCGCAACGTCGTCGGCGTATCCACTACGGTCCGTGGCAACACTCGTCCCGTCGCTGCACGCTCGACCTCGGTCGCGCGCGCGATGCGCGTTGAGTCTGCCTTCGCTCGCGCGACTCTTCCCGAAAGAATTCCCGGTCGTGGCGATACTGCTCCCGTGTCCCTCACGATCAAGCCGGCAAAGTGCGAGAGCGAATCGATCGCCACGTGATACGTCATGGTGCCGGCGTTAGACGTCGTCAGCCCAAACGTCCCCTTCGCCTCAACGATGCCCTGCGGCAGATCGACGGCCAGTGTGTCGAAGCGAGCAATACCATTGGCGATGGCGACGCGCACCTTGGCGCTGTCGACATTTGCTGTATCGAAGCGCGAAGTAGCCAGGTCTGCCGCCAGCTGCGCCTGCATCGTCGCGGGATCGAATCCTCGACCCGTCGCCGAGCCGCTGCCGGTAAGAACCGTAGACGGCATCTTGGCGACGATCGTGTGCAGATTCAGCGACTTCGTGTTGAATTCCAGATTGTAGCCGGTGACTTTGGTGGCGAGATCCATCGTCCCGCGCACATCGACGAATCCGCCGTCGGCGACCGTCATCTGCGAGTTGACCGCCATGTTGTTAATCGATCCCCTCAAACGCAGTGGACCGGTCGCATTGCCTTGCAGGTCAAGAGTCGGCGCTGAAATGCGCCCGAACGTCACCAGCGACAGCGGATGCATCTGCGCATCCAGGTCCACCCACATGAGTCCCCGCGGTCGGAACGCGAATCGTCCCGTAGCACGAGACAGGGCGCCGCGATCGACGTGCGTCACGTCTCCCACCGCGGTCATGATCGCCGCGCTGGATCCGTTGAGCGTCGCCGTTCCACTGATGGTGCCGTTCAGGAAAAACTTCGGCGCGATTGCTTTCATGAGGCCCGTCTGCAGCGGCAGCATTCGCGTGTGCAGGTCGCGCGCAGTGAAGACTCCGTTCGCCAGTCCCATCGTCCCGGTGGCCAGCAGGTGACTTCGTCCCGATAGCCGATCGTCGACGACGACATCGCTGTTCACGCGGAGTGCGTGTTGTCCGCCGTTGAACTTGGCGTTGCCGGTGAGCGTCAACGGGCGGGGGAAGGTCATCGTCGGAAATAGCTGCGTCAGCAATCGCGTCTCGAGATTCGAGAAACGCAAATCCGCATCGCGGTAGGCAATCGTGTCGGTTAGCGTCGTCTCGATCTGGCCGGCGGCGTGTGAGTGCGCCATCACCACGTCCATGTTGCGCACCAGATACACGCTCTTGTTGGCAGTCCAATCGAGTCCGAAATCGAGCTTGCCCGATCCCTGATTCGGCAACCGCACCCACGCCCACTGGAGGTCGGTCGGATTTACCGGATCGCCATGCAGTCGCAGGTGGAGATCGCCGTTGTTGATATAGTATTTGCCGTCACCGGCAGCTTTCGTCTGCGGGAAGGCGACGCGCGCGCCCTTCCACCACAATGAGTCACCAGTGAAGTCGAAGGAGCCCGTCAGCCCGCGCACGTCCGCCACCGGCGGACGGAACGGCGCCGCGATCATCGACAGCGCCGCTACATCGATGCGGCGATTCTTGTACGCTGGATCTTCGAGGCGAACCAGCGGAAAAATTCCGTTGATCTTGTGGAACGCAAATTCCTTCTGATATCCGCCCGGAACCTGAAAAACCTTCAGCCTCTCTTCCGGTCCCAGCGCGCGTCGCACCGCGTCTTTCTGCTCGGCGGCGCTCTTGTGCGGATCCAGCTCCCACGGCGCGCGCACGGTTAGATCGCCCTGTGTCACGTTCACATTGCTGAAGCGAATCCACGTTCCCCAGCCGGTTTTGCGAGGGCCGGCCGGCGTGGTGGTGTCGCGCGGAAAGATGCGATCGTAATTCCATTTATTGCCCGGGAGTTTCTCAATGACGACGACCGGACGCACCAGCTTCACGTCGCGGAAATCGATTCTCCTGCCGCGCAGAGTCGTCAGACTGTAGCGCGCCCACATCTCGTCGGCTTTGATGAACGGCCGGTGCGCGCTGTCGGTGATCACCACATCGTGCAGCGTGAATCCACGCAGGAGATTTCCTGTAACGCCGCCGATGTGGACGATGCCGTGACTGTTGCTCTTTACCAGGCCCTCGATGTAACGGCGGACCCGCTCGCGGCCAAAGTTGGAATTCGTTACGAGAAGAAGTGCGCCAAATAGCAGGAGCACCACCACCACGACAGCCGCGATGAGGCGCACCCACCACCTACGCATTAGAACGCTTCGCCGATGGACAGGTGAAGGACCATCCGATTGAGGAAGCCGCCCGCTCTGTTGGGGGCATAAATTCGGCGCTGTTGTAGTCTGACGAGCGTCTTCTGGCCATTCACGACGTTTTCGGTTATCACCGGCAGGGATTCGCTGGAGGCTGGAGCGATCCCTATATCGGCACGGATTGGGCCTACAGGTGAGCGGTAGCGGAAGCCAAATCCGGGAGTTACGGCCCCCTTTCGGCGGGGGAGGTCAGGACTCGTTCTCTGGGTCACCATTCCGGCGTCTACGAACACTGCGCCGGTTAACTGCCCCCAAACCGGAAAACGGGCCTCGACGCTGCCCTCCACCACGAAATTCCCGCCCAATGGACGGGGCACGAAATCGCGGTCCTTGAGCTTCGGCGCGTTGGGATCGCACGTCGTGACGTCGGTTCCGGTGAGGCACGCCGCGTTAGCGCTGTCGTGTGTCTGCAGCACGCCGATCGGGACCGTGAGCACACGCGGGCCGAGCTGATTTTCGCCGAACCCGCGCACCGAGTGCGCACCACCGGCGTAAAATCTTTTTCTGGGATGCAGCACTCCGTCGCCGAGCGACGCGGAAATCCCAACTGCCTGTGCGGTGCTGCCGAGTGATCGTACCCAGCCCACGCGCGCATGTGCGCCGATGGCGCCGCGCTTTCTCACCTGGTAGAACCCTGCACCTTCGGCTGTCGCGCGATTGTAGCGGAAATCGGAAACGGTGAACGTCGACGCGTGCTCGAGGCTCCCGTTGGCGCGGAACCCGGTGTTGGGCGAGAACGGATCGTTGGTGCGGTCGATCGACGAGGTGAGCGTGATCGGCGACAGCTTCTGGTTTCCGCGCAGCGACTCCAGCGTCGGCTGATCGCAGACGCCGAAATTGATGCAGAAGTAGACGTCGCCCGCATCGACTTTGCTGATCTCGAACCGGTAGTTGATGCTGGCGGGCGCGCGTTCCGTCAGCTCGCGGGTGAAGGTGAGACTGGTACCATAGCCACGGTCGACGTAGATGCCGGGCGCACTGCGACGGTGCGTGAACAAACTGACACCGAGGCTGTTGTGCGGCGACCAGAACCATGGTTGGGTGAGGTCGATGCTGGCGTTGTAGGTCGGGACGAAGTAGCGGGCGAGTGTGCTGGTCTCCGGAATGGTCGCGTTCTGAAAAATCCCGCGCCCACTGAGCGAGTGGGCGAAGAGATTTCCAACCACCCCCTGCACGTCGAGGCGACGGGCGCTGCCGAAGAAGTTGTAATCGGTGAAGCGGCTCTCGACCTGCCCGAAATCGATGGTGTTGAAGCCGGCGCTGACGCGAGCTTCACGCGGCGGCGACTCCTGCACCGTGACGACGATTACCTTGGCCGAATCGGGCGTGGCGATGTCGATGGGCGGACGCGGCTCGATGGCGGCGCGGCGAAAGAGATTCGATTCGTAGAGTGCGCGCTGGCTGCGCAGCATCTCCGATCTCTTGAAAATGTCGCCGATGTGAAAGGTGAGTGACTTGAGGATGGTGTGCGAGCTGACGTCGTCGTTGCCGTTGATGACGATGTCTTCGACAGTGGTTTTGTATTTGGGAACGAGAGTAAACGTCACCGCCGCGCGGTGTGCCGCCGAATCGAGAACGATGGTGGTGTCGACTTCGGCGTCGGCGTAGCCCTTGTCGAACATTCTCGTCTGCAGGAAGAAGCGCGACGAGTCCAGCCTAATCATGTTGAGCGGCGCGTTCTTGCTCAGCACGACGCGCTTGTCGATCTCCCGCTTCGAGAGCAGCGTCGGCGTCGGCTGGTTGACGGTGATGTCGGAAATGAGAGTCGGCGGACCTTCCTTGATGAGGAAAGTCACGCCGACCTGGTTGTGCCCTCTTGGTACGACGGCGGTATCAACTTCCGCTTCACGGAAGCCGCGCTTCCAGTAGAAGACGCGCGCGCGCAGCACGTCGCGGTGCAGCTCCTGGTGGTCGAGATACTTCTTGGTGTAGAAGTATTTCGACTTGCTGAACAAACAGAACGGCTTGAGGAGGAAGCTGTTGCAGTACGACGCCGTTGTGTAAATGCTGGAAAGCAGATCGCTCTGCTTCACCGATTTCACGCCCTTGAGCGTGAGATTGACGACTTCGGGATGGGTGTTGGTTGCCGCTGGCTGTTGGGAAGACAGCGGGGTCGGAACGATCAGAATCGCGATGAAGAGGGAAGCGGGAAGCGGGAGGCGGGAGGCGGGAACTGCGAGAACTGCGCGCGCTAAAAAAGAGCTGCGGGCTTCCCCCTCCCGCCTCCCGCTTCCCTCCTCCCGCCTATAGCCCTTCCAGCAGCGCGTCGTTGCTTGGCGTCGCTGCGATGCGCTTGATGAGCCATTCCATGGCGGAACTGGACGGCATCTGTTGTAGACCGCGTCTAAGGGTATAGACATGCTCTATCTGGTCCGGACGGAAGAGCTTGTCTTCACGACGCGTGCCGCTGGTCGCCACGTCGATGGCGGGGAAGATTCGTTTCTCGGATAACGAGCGATCCAGCTTGATCTCGCAGTTACCGGTGCCCTTGAATTCCTCGAAGATGACGTCGTCCATGCGCGATCCGGTCTCGACGAGGGCGGTCGCGATGATGGTGAGCGACCCGCCTCCGTGCTCCGGAGCGACCGAACGGGCGGACCCGAAGAAGGCCTTTGGACGAGCCATCGCCGACGAATCGAGTCCACCCGAGAGCGTCCGTCCGGTGCCACGCTCCACAGTGTTGTATGCGCGTGCCATGCGCGTGATCGAATCGAGTACGATGACGACATCCTTGCCTAGCTCCACGAGGCGGCGCGCCCTTTCCAGCACCATTTCGGTGACATCAGTGTGGCGTACCGCGGGCATGTCGAAGCTGGAGGCAACAACCTCGCCATATCCCCAGGTGATCATCTCGCTCACTTCCTCGGGGCGCTCGTCGACGAGCAGAACCAGCAATACTGCCTGCGGATGATTGATCGCCACTCCTTCGACGATGGCCTGGAGAAGCATCGTCTTACCGGCGCGGGCCGGCGCGACGATCAGTGCGCGCTGTCCGTAGCCGATTGGTGCGATGAGATCAATTGCTCGGCGCGTCAGCTCCGGTCCACCCTTGGCCGGACGACCGGTCTCGAGCTTGAGCTTGCGCTCAGGATACGAAGCAATGAGTGATGCGAAATCGGGACGACGAGCTGCTGCCGCCGGATCTTCGTCGTTGATCTTCTGGATGTCGACGACGACGACGCGGTTGCGATGATCGTGACCGGTGGTGGCGAGCACCTGATCGCCGCGGCGCAGCATGTACTGCCGCATTATCTGCGTCGGAACGTACGCGTCACCGGGCTCGGCCAGATAACTATTTGCCGATCTGCGGACGAATCCGCCGTCGCGCTGCGGGTCGAACCAGCCTGAAGTTTCGCCATCCGGTACGACTGGAGCGAGAGGCGCGCGCTGGCCCTGATCGCCGCGCTGTGCCTGCTGTTGTCCGCCGCCGCCTCCCCCTCCACCACCGCCGCGCTGTCTGCCGCGTCCACGTTGATTGCGTCCGCGTCGACCATTGTGACGGTGATCGCGATCACGATGTTGTCCGGGTTCGCGCTGCTGTTGTCCCTGTCCGCCGCCCTGGCCGCCCGGGCCGCCCTGCCCGCCCTGGCCCATGCTCGTTTGCGGATTGTATTGCGACTGCTGTTGTGATTGCGGAGGAGCGCCGCTGTTGAAGTTCTCGGCGCCGTTGGCCTCGGTGTTCGGATTGGTATTGGAATCTGAGCTCTCTGGCGCTGGCGTAGAGGGCGTGGTGGGAATAGCTGGTGATGTCATATTGTCGCGCGCATCTGGTAATTGCGCCGCGTCGGCTGGGGGTGATGGTGGAGTAGTGGACGAATCCATTGTATCGAGGTACGGATCTACGTCACCGTACGATTCGGGGAAGGGAGTGTGTGGTTGATGACCGGACGGACGGGACCTCCGGCCGCGACGAAAAGGACGTCGGCGTTCACTCATGCAATTGTGGTGTGGCTGAGAAAAGTGCTACTCGAATGGCTACGCGTATCGCGGTGAAAACTCACGC
>Ga0070708_100000422_pt1 | contig 31591 bp, 27 predicted proteins | sample KBSK5503metaG_FD_65469 | JGI IMG/M metagenome (GOLD analysis project Ga0070708, IMG submission 65469) | Corn, switchgrass and miscanthus rhizosphere microbial communities from Kellogg Biological Station, Michigan, USA - KBS K5-50-3 metaG | ecosystem: Host-associated > Plants > Roots >... | reverse complement strand
GCGTTGGTGAAAGCCGCTGCGCTTCTGAAGGCCCCGGTCGGTGAAGTCGAAGCGAAGATCGCGCAACTCATGGAAAGCTCGCGCGCCACGGAACGGGAACTTTCGCGCCTGAAGGCCAAGGCGGCCGCGAGCGCCGGCGATGACCTGGCGGGGAATGCGATCGACGTCAAGGGCGCGAAGGTGCTCGCGGTCGCGCTCGATGGCGCCGACGTGAAGGCGTTGCGCGAAACGATGGACAAGCTCAAGGACAAGCTGAAAAGCGCGGCCATCGTTTTGGCGAGCGTGGCCGAGGGCAAGGTCACGTTGATTGCCGGCGTGACCAACGATCTGACGGCCAAGGTGAAGGCGGGCGAGCTCGTCAACCATGTTGCGCAACAGGTCGGTGGCAAAGGCGGCGGCCGCCCCGACATGGCGCAGGCCGGTGGAACCGACCCGGCAGGATTGCCTGCGGCACTGCAGTCGGTGCGCGCGTTCGTCGAGCAACGCCTGTGAAGGGCGAACTCTGTGAACGACGGAGTGTGAGCGCCGCAGGGCCGTCCCAAGGCGCGAACTGCGCCCCCTTTGGGGGCAGCGCAGCGGCCTTCGTTTCCTTGGCCGCAAGCGTGGGGGTCCAATGACTACCCAGTTTGCCAGCGACAACAACGCCGGCATCTGTCCAGAGGCGTTTGCGGCGTTGGCTGCCGCGAACGAGGGTCACGCGCCAGGCTATGGCGGCGACGACTGGACTGCTGCGGCTTCGGACGCGATCCGCGGCGCGTTCGAAACCGATTGCGCCGTCTATTTCGTGTTCAACGGTACGGCGGCCAACGCGCTGGCGTTGAGCGCGATCTGCCGCAACACAGACGCCATCGTCTGTCACGCGATGGCGCACATCAACGTCGACGAGTGCGGCGCACCCGAGTTTTTCAGCGGAGGCGCGAAGCTGCTGACCGCCGACACGCCGCACGCGAAGCTCACGCCGGACGACGTGAGGGCCCTTGCCGTCACGCCGCACGACGAACATTCATCGAGGCCGCGTGCGCTCGCGCTGACGCAGGCAACCGAGCTCGGCACGCTGTATTCGCGGCAGGAGCTCGAAAGCCTGTGCGACACGGCGCATGCGCTCGGCATGAAGGTCCAGCAAGACGGCGCGCGCTTTGCGAATGCGGTGGCGTCGCTGCGCTGCAAGCCGGCGGACATTTCGTGGCGCGCGGGCGTGGACGTGCTGTGCCTGGGCGGCACCAAGAACGGCATGCCTTTCGGCGAGGCCATTCTTTTCTTCGATGCCCCATTGGCGGAGGAATTCGCGCGTCGTCGAAAACAGGGCGGGCAGCTCGCGTCGAAAATGCGCTTCCTCGCCGCGCCCTGGATGGGCGTGATGAAAGATGGGGCTTGGCTGCGGCACGCGTCGCATGCGAATGCGATGGCGCAAAAACTCGCGGCGGCCGTCGAGCATCTTCCCGGCGCGCGATTGCTGGCGCCCGTCGAGGCCAATGGCGTGTTCGTCGACCTTCCCGAGCGCGCCATCGACGCCGTGCGCGCAAAGGGATGGCGGTTCTACAATTTCGTCGGAGCGACCGGCGTGCGGTTCATGTGCTCGTGGGATACCCCGGTCGCGACCGTCGATGCTTTCGTCGCCGATTTGCGCGGCGCATTGCACGCCTGAATATGCCTCTGCGCCCCGACCAGACCGTCGAAGTTCTCAACGCCCGCAGCAAGGGCCGCTTGCCGGGCCTCGTCGGCTATCGCGTCACCGCGCTCGAAGAAGGCAAGGTCACTGCCGAGCTGGATATCCGTCCGGACCTGGTCGCGCCCAATGGCTACCTGCATGCAGCCACGGTGATCGCGCTCGCGGACACAGCCTGCGGCTACGGCTGCCTCGCCCACTTGCCCGAGGGCGCCGAACTCTTCACGACCATCGAGCTCAAGGCCAACTTCCTGGGCACCGCGACGGATGGATCGATTGCGTGCGTTGCGACACCGGCGCACCTGGGAGGCACCACGCAAGTCTGGGACGCCGTCGTGACGCGCAAATCGGACGGCAGGAAGCTCGCGCTCTTTCGCTGCACGCAGCTCGTCATTTGGCCAAAGAAAAGCTAGTCGCCGGAACCTCGACCGGCGCCACGTCATTCCGCTTCGGCGTCATGAAGTCGAAGTCGCAGCCGACATCCGCCTGCAGGACATGATGTACGTACAGGCGACGATAGCCTGAGACATTCTCGTCGGCGACCGGCGGCGTGAGAAGTGCTCGGCGGCGATCGAGTTCCTCCGGCGCCACGCACAGCTCCAGCACGCGCGCGTCCACGTCGAGACGAATCCGGTCGCCGGTCTTCACGAGCGCAAGCGGTCCGCCGGCCGCGGCTTCCGGCGCGACGTGCAAGACGATGGTGCCGAACGCCGTGCCGCTCATTCGCGCGTCCGAAATGCGCAGCATGTCCTTGACGCCTTGCCGCGCGAGCTTTTTCGGAATCGGAATGTAGCCGGCCTCCGGCATGCCGGGCGCGCCGCGCGGACCCGCGTTGCGCAACACGAGCACGTCGTCCGCCGCAACGTCGAGGTCCGGCGCATCGATGCGCGCGGCAAGATCGTCGAGCGAATCGAACACGACCGCGCGCCCCGCGTGCTTGAAGAGCGCCGGCGTCGCGGACGAATGCTTGATCACGGCGCCGTCCGGGGCCAGGTTGCCACGCAGGACAGCAATGGCTCCGCCAGGATGGATCGGGTTGCGCATCGGACGAACGACCTCCTGCACGGCGACGACTTCCGACGAGGCGATGACTTCGCGCAGTGTTTTTCCGGCGACGGTCGGCACGTCGAGGTGGAGGAGAGGTGCCAATTCGCGCAGCACGGCGTTGAGGCCGCCCGCTTCGTGCAAATGCTCCATGTAGTGCTGGCCGCTCGGCTTCAAGTCCACCAGCACCGGCACGCTTCGGCCGAGTGTGTCGAAGCGGTCGAGGTCGATTCGCACGCCGCAGCGCGCGGCGATCGCCGTGAGGTGAATCAGCGCATTGGTCGAGCCGCCGATGGCGTGCAGGACGGTAAGCGCATTCGTGAACGCTTTCGCGGTGAGGATCGTGCGGGGCCGCACGCCGCCTGCTGCGAGCATCGCCGCCCGCGCGCCGGTGGCCTCGGCCAGCCGCAGTCGCTCGGAGTGGACCGCGGGAATGGTGGCCGAATTCGGAAGACTGATGCCAAGGGCTTCGGCAATGCAGGCCATCGTGCTCGCGGTTCCCATCACCATGCAGGTCCCGGCGGTCGGCGCGAGCCGCGCATTGACCGCGTCGATTTCAGCGTCGCCGATCGTGCCCGCGCGGTATCCCGCCCAGAAGCGCCGGCAATCGGTGCATGCGCCAAGGCGCTCACCCTGATGCGTGCGCGTGAGCATCGGCCCCGTAGGCAGCACGATCGCGGGGACGTTCGCCGACGCCGCGGCCATCAGCTGGGCGGGAATCGTCTTGTCGCAACCGCCGATGAGCACGACGGCGTCGACCGGCTGCGCGCGGATCATTTCCTCGGTATCGAGCGCCATCAGGTTGCGCAGGTACATGCTCGTCGGATACGCAAACGACTCGTGGATCGAGATCGTGGGAAATTCGAGCGGAAGACCGCCCGCCAGCATCACGCCTCGCTTGACCGCCGCGATGAGTTGCGGGACCGTCGCGTGACACGGATTGAAGTCGCTGTACGTGTTGGTGATGCCGACGATCGGGCGCGCGAGGGCGTCGTCCGAATAGCCCATCGCCTTGATGAACGCACGGCGCAAGAAGAGCGAGAACTCCGCGTCGCCGTAGCTCGTGAGGCCGCGGCGAATCCCGCCGCTCATGCCGCAGTGACCGCGTCGAGCGGCCCGAACTCCAGTGCGTCGAGTGCGGCGAAGAGCTCGGCCTGCCTTTCGACGGACAGCGCCACGAGCGGCGGCCGCACCACCTTCCACGCGGGCGCGGCGCGGCGTCGCGCAAGAATCGCCTTGTTGGCGGCGACCATCGGAAATTTCTGGATGGCGGCGCGCACCGACGTGAGCCGCTGTTGCATGGCGTCCGCCGCGGGAGACCGCCACGTTTGCAGCAACGCTTTCATCGCGGCGACGTTGACGTTGGCGGTGGCCGAAATGCAGCCGGCGCCGCCTGCCCGCAACGCGTCGAGCAGATAGGTCTCGCTCCCGGGAAACACTTCGAATCCTGGAAATGCCTGCAACAACGCCTGCGTATTCTTCCAATCCCCCGAGCTGTCCTTGAGCCCCACGACCGTGCCGGGAAAATTCTCGAGCAGTCGCTCGATCAGCGGCAGCGAAAAACCGACGCCGGCCATCGGCGGGATGTGATACAGATAGATCCGAAGCCGCGAGTCGCCGACGCGCGCAATCACCTCGGCGATGGAGGCGAAAAGACCGTCGTCGCCGACGCCCTTGTAATAGAACGGTGGCAGCAACAGGACGCCCATGCAGCCGTGCAGGACGGCATGTCGCGTCAATGCGACTGTATCGGGCAACGCGCAGCAGCCGGTGCCGGGCATGAGCCGCTCGGTGGCGATGCCGGCGTCGATCAGTCGATCGAGCGCGTCCACGCGTTCGGGAACGCTCAGTGAATTGGCCTCGCTGGTGGTGCCGAACACGGCGAGACCATCGGCGCCATCGTCGATCAACGCTCGGCAATGCGCGACGAAGCGCTCCGTGTCGACCGACAGATCGGGATGAAACGGCGTCAATGCGGGAACGAACACGCCGCGTACGCGGTTCCCGTGGGAGTTGTCGGTACCGTGGCCGGTGTTCATGACATTGCGTCCTGCATTTGCACGGGGTGTCATTAGACGACACTTCCCGGACCTTTCGCAACGAGGCCGCACCCGTGGGGTCCATAATTCGCGCCGCAGGGCCGTCCCAAGGCGCGAATTGCTCCCCCTCTGGGGGCAGCGCAGCCGCCGAATTTGGTAATGAGGCGGCAAGCGTGGGGGTCCATATCCCCTCATCCAAAAGGCGCATCGCGGCCAATCTCAGCCACGCTTAGAGTCGCGGTTGTCCGCAGCGTTTTGCGCGGGCATCGCGATGCGCTCGACCGCCGGTCTCGTCCTCGTGGCATTCGCCTGCGGCGTCGCATGGCTGCAGACGTGCGCCGCATTGCCGGCACATCCCGCGTGGATCGCCGTCGCCGGCGCCTGCGCACTTGTCCTGGCATCCGCCGCCGGTGCGAGGGTTTGGCCATCGGCCCGGTTGGCTGTTGCGATCGGTGCGGCTGTGATCTGTGGCTTTGGCTACGCGGCCTGGCGTGCCGAAAGCCGGCTCGCGGAAGCGTTGCCCCGTGCATGGGAGGGAGAGGACATCGAGATTGCCGGGGTGGTCGACGATCTCCCGGCCGCATCCACGCAGGGAACACGTTTCGCGTTTGCCGTCGAGCGCATCCTGACGCCACGCGCCGTCGTCCCATCGAGGTTGTCGTTGTCGTGGTATGCGCCGATGCAGCGCACCTTCGTCGACGAGGATGCTCCGGTCGTCCACGCCGGCGAACGCTGGTATCTGACGGTGCGCCTCAAACGTCCGCATGGCACGGTCAATCCCGGCGGTTTCGATCTCGAGGCGTGGCTCTTGCAGCAGGGGTTGCGCGCGACCGGCTACGTGCATCCGGAAGGGCTCAATGCGCGCAGCGACTTCTTTGCCGGGCGCCCCGGCGATTACGTGCAACGCGCGCGGGAAAGGATCCGCGAACGGATCTTGAGGGCCCTCCCGGATGCGCCCTATGCCGGCGTGATCGTCGCGCTTGCGATCGGCGATCAGCGTGCGGTCCCCGAAACCCAATGGACCGTATTCAATCGCACGGGTATATCGCACCTCATCAGCATTTCCGGATTGCACGTCACGGTGTTCGCCGCCTTTGCCGGCGGCATCGCTTACGCCCTTGCCCGGCGCAGCGTTCGCGTTACCGCGCGTGTTCCCGCACGCAAACTCGCGGCCGCCGTGGGCGTCATCGCTGCCGGTGGCTACGTTTTGCTGGCCGGCGCGGAGGTTCCGGCCGTGCGTACATTCGCGATGCTCGCCATTGCGGCATGCGGGCTGTGGATTGGCCGCCCCGGCACTGCGGGCATCGTGTGGCTGTGGGCGCTCGCAGGTGTGCTGCTGTGGGATCCGTGGGCGACGCTCACGCCGGGGTTTTGGCTTTCATTCGGCGCGGTTGGACTTCTGCTCTATGCGTCGGCGGGACGCCTGCGCTCCGCGTCCCCGATGGGATGGCGCGCGCATTTGCGCGACGCGCTCCGGGAAGGCGCCCATGCGCAATGGGTGGTCACGCTGGGACTGGCGCCGATGACGCTCGCGCTCTTCCAGCAGGCGTCGCTGATCGCGCCGATCGCGAATGCCGTGGCCATTCCCGTCGTCACGCTCGGCGTTGTGCCGCTCGCGTTGACCGGAATCGTGGTGCCGATCGACATGCTGTTCCGGGCTGCGCACGCGGTGCTGGCCTTGCTGATGCGATTCCTCGAATTCCTCGCGGCGCTGCCCGATGCCACGTGGCAGCAGCACGCTCCGCTGCCGTGGACCGTGGCGGCGGGAGTTCTCGGAACGCTGTGGCTGCTGGCGCCGCATGGCATCCCGGGACGTGCGTGGGGACTGCTGTGGCTGCTGCCGCTCTTCGTCGTGCGGCCGGAACCGCCGCCGCCCGGCGCGTTTCGCATGACGGTGCTCGACGTCGGGCAGGGACTCTCCACGGTGATCGAGACCCACCGCTATACGCTCGTCTACGATGCCGGGCCGCGCTTCAATGAAACAACCGACGCGGGCGGCCGCATTGTCGCCCCGTTTCTGCGCGCCGCCGGATTGCGCCGCGCGGACGGTCTCATGATCAGCCACCAGGACATCGACCACTCCGGCGGAACGCTGTCGCTGATGCAGGCGACGCCGGTCGGCTGGTTCGCGTCGTCGCTGCCCGCGGAGCATCCGATCGTCGTGCGCGCGCAGGCGACGGCGGGTGGCGAAGTGATGGCCTGCATGGCGGGACAGCGCTGGGTCTGGGACGACGTTCGCTTCACCGTGCTGCATCCGACGCGAGCGGAGTACGACGATGCGCGCGCGAAAACCAACGATCGCTCCTGCGTCGTTCGCATCGATTCGCCGTACGGCAGCGCCCTGCTGACGGGCGATCTCGAAGCGAAATCCGAAATGAAGCTGCTGCGCGACGATTCCGAAGCGCTGCGCGCTGATGTGCTGGTCGTGCCGCATCACGGTTCACGCACATCCTCGACGCCGGCCTTCATCGCCGCCGTAGCGCCGAGGTTCGCCGTGTTCGCGTGCGGATACCGCAACCGCTTCGGCCATCCGCGGCCGGACATCGTCGCCCGCTACGAAGCCGCGGCGGTCCGGATGTCGCGCACGGATTTCGAGGGTGCGGTGACGTTGTCCTTTGCCACCGGAATTCCGCTGTCGCCGATCGCCGCAAGGGATGGGAGACGGCGTTACTGGATGGACCCGCCGGAGCCCGCACCACGGGACGCGGAAGGAACCTCGTCGGAATGATCCGGGGTGCTGCACCGGCCGGAGATTGACCCGCGTCATGCGGGCTGCGTAGACTCCTCCCGAATGCGAGATTCACTGCTATGCGCACGTATCCGGCGCTGCTTGAAGTGTCTGCTGGCGTCCTTGTGCGCGATCGCGGCGGCGGCGCCTTTGTCTGCGCAGGTTCGAAACGCCGATGCGCCGGAGCTCAAGCTATCGACGGCACTGGCGCCGACCTATCCGCTGGGTCGTGCCGGCGAGCGCTGGGCGCAACTGGCGAATGAAAAATCGGACGGCGCGTACGAGGTCAGGCAATACGCCGGCGCCACGCTTGCGCAGCGCGATCCGGCGCGCGAGTTCGGTGCGCTGAAGGCGGGCGACGCGGATCTCGCCGTGGGATCGGCGCTCGCATGGTCGGCCCAGTTCGCGCCGCTCGCCGTCTATGCCACGCCATGGCTCGCACCCGAGCCGCTGCAACTGCAAGCCGTTGCTGCCGACAGCGCACTGCGCCAGCGGCTCTTCGCGCTGCTGGAAAGCCAGGGCGTCATCGGACTCGCGATCGCCCCGTTGGGCGAGCATGTCCTCGCCACGAAGGCGCCGGTCGAATCGCCCGCGGATTTCCGCGGGCTGCGCGTGCGCGTCATGCCGTTGCGCCCCGTCCTCGACGTCTACTTGGCCCTCGGCGCATTGCCTCAGTCGATGAGCTTTGCGCTGGCGCAGGCCGCGCTCTCCGCGGGCACGCTCGATGGCCAGGACACGATGGCCACAACGTTGGTTGCGACGCGGGCCTATGCGTCCGGCCAGAAGTTCGTGACGCGCTGGGGCGCCTTCGCGGACGTCATGATTTTTGCCGTGCGCAAGTCGGCCTGGGACGCCTGGCCCGAAGACCGCCGCAGCCTGCTGCGCGACGCCGCGGTACAGGCGGCACGCGAGGCTGATGCCCTGTCACGCGAAGATGCGGCGCTCGCGCAACTGACGAAGCAGGGCGTGACGATCGTCCGCCTTTCACCTTCGCAACGCGCGGCATTGCGCGACGCCGCTTCGCCCGCAATCGCCGCGTGGACCGGTGCGGTGGGCGAAGATCTTGTTGGCGCCGCGCGCGCCGCAGTGGCCAACGCGGGCAAATGACGCGGTGTTCAGTTGATAGAGTTCGGTTGATACAGTTCAGTTGACATAGCGCCCCATGCGCACCGCGGTTTCGCCTTTTTTCGGGCGCCGCGTCGGCATGACCAGCACGCTATTCTCGTAGGGCGTGCGCACCTCGGCGCCGCCATCGTAGGCCAGCAGCGTATCCGCTTCCGCAACGACACCGAGAGCCTCGACCGGCCGAGCGAACCGGAACGCGTCGGAGGCGATCGTCACGACATGCGTGATCTCGATCGCCCGTTGCTTCGGCAGCGGCGGGGCGTCGAGAAACGCATCGAGAAAGCTGCTGTCGGCCATGCCGAAGTGGCGCAGGAAGCGCAATGTGGCTTGCTGCGCAACTTCGGGGGCTGCGCGTTCCCAGTGCTGGCCGCACTCCACGAGCAACGCGTTGCGCGGATCGCCAGGATCGTCGAACGCGCCGTAGTCGCGCAGCCTGCGTCCCGCCTTGTGCCCGCCGTCGATGACGATGTACTGCGGCACTCCGACGGCAAACGCGAGCTCCAGTCCCTTTTGTTGCTGGCCTGCAAGGGCAAGCGGCGCGCACGGGTCGGTCATCGAATGCAGATCGAGCAGGTAATCCGTGGCATCGTAGACAGGACGCAGTTCGCGCGCCCGCGCGAGGTCGGTGGTCTGTCGCGTGCCGTCCAGCACTTCGTCGGTCCAGAGACGATTGAAGTCCTCGTCGACGCAGCGCGACGTGAAGGGGTCCGCCGCATTGAAGTTCCGATAAGCGGCGACGTTCGCGAACGTGAGCGTCAGCGTGCCGCGCGTGGGTCGAAAGCCCTCGCGCAGCAGCCAGTCATTGGAAATCGCGCCGCACACCTCGTTGCCGTGGGTCAGCGCCTGGATCGTGACGCGCGGCCCGGGACGGTCCGATTCGAATGTCCAGACGTAAGGAATGCCCGTGTTCCCCGCCCGCCAGCGTTCGATGTCGGGAAATTCGACCTCGATAACGGGCGGCGGGCTCTGCGCGTCCACGACCGTCAGCGCGGGCACACGTGGTCGGCGAGGCGGCGCATGAACGACTCGCAGCGGGCGACCTGCTCGAGCGACACCCATTCGTTGGGCTGGTGGGCCTGCGCAATGTGGCCCGGTCCGCAGAGGACCGTGGGAATGTTCGCTTCGTGGAACAGCGACGCTTCGCTGCCGAACGAAACCTTGCCGAATTCGTGGGACTCGTTGCACGCGCCCCCGAGCGCGGTGATCTCGCTGCCCTCGTGCGTGTCGAATCCGGGCAGCGTCGACACGTTGTCGAATTCGATGTGCGTGCCGGCGGCGACCGCACGCATGGCCGGCAGGAAGGTTTCGGCGAAGGCGCGGACCTCGGCGAAAAACGCGTCGGGATCATCGAACGGCAAATGCCGTATCTCGAAGACGAACGCGCAGTCGCGCGGCACGATGTTGAGCGCGGTGCCGCCGTGGATCGTGCCGACGTGCACCGTCGTGTAGGGGACATCGTAGGCGCCGTCCGTACGGCCCGCGTCACGGAGCTCGCGTGCGCGCCGCGCGATCCACGCCACGATCTCGCAAGCAATCTGCACGGCGTTCACGCCCTGCGGCGTCAGGGAAGAATGCGCCTCGAAGCCGCGGACGCGGCAACGCCACGCTTTCTTGCCCTTGTGGGCGACGACCAACTCCATGCCCGTGGGTTCGCCGACGATACAACCGCCGGGCTTGATACCTCTGGCGACGATATCGGCGATCAGGCGCCGCACGCCGATGCAGCCGACTTCCTCGTCATACGAAAGCGCGAAATGGATGGGCTTGCGCAAGCCCCGCCTCACGAATTCCGGAACGAACGAGAGGCCGACCGCCGAAAAGCTTTTCATGTCGGTCACGCCGCGGCCGTACAGCTTGCCGTCCTTTTGCGTGACTTCGAACGGCGGCGTATCCCAAGGCTGGCCATCGACCGGGACGACATCCGTATGACCCGACAGGACAATGCCGCCCGTCGTCGTGTTGCCATCGCGCGCGGGAATGGTCGCGAACAGGTTGGCCTTGCGGCGGTCGTCGTCGAAGGTCAGCGTCGAGGCAATCCCGCGCTCGTCCAAGTACGCGCGCACCCAGTCGATCAACGCGATGTTGGATTCACGGCTCGTGGTGTCGAAGCTCACGAGCTTGCGGATCAACTCGAGCGACACCAGGTCTTGCGCGCGAACCGGTCGCTCGTGGGGCCGGACGTGTGCGCGCGTAGCTGGAGCGTTCATGGCGGCGTTAAGGTTTCCAAAGAACCAGCATAGGGCTTCCAAAGAACCAGCATAGCACCGCGACCGGCCCTTCGCGACCCGGACACTCGCACGCCGCGCGACGGACCGGAACGATTGCGCGACAATCCCGGTCACACGTGACATTGGGAGTGACGTCATGGCCAACGAGTTGCGACGGATCGCGGCAGCGGCGCTCATCACGATGGCGTCCGCCGCGGCGCTGTCGGCGGCGGCCCAACCCGCGTTGCCGCTCGACCGGATCAAGCTACCGCAAGGATTCGTCATCGAGACTGTCGCGCGCGTTCCCAATGCGCGGGCGATGACGTGGGGCGAGCACGGCACGCTGTTCGTCGGCTCGAACGAAGGTAAGGTCTACGCGGTGACGCTTGCCGGGAACAACGCGACGGTGCACGTCATTGCGTCGGGGCTGCGCGAGCCCGCGGGCGTCGCCTTTCACGATGGTGCGCTGTACGTGTCGGCGATAAGCCGCATCCTGCGCTTCGACGACATCGAGGGACGGCTCGACAATCCGCCCAAGCCGGTCGTGGTGTCGGAAGCATTCCCCACCGACGGCCATCATGGCCGCAAATTCATTGCCTTCGGGCCGGACGGCAAGCTCTACGTTCCGGTCGGCGCGCCATGCAACAGCTGTGAGCCTGATCCCGCCCGGTACACAATCATCACGCGCATGAACAAGGATGGCAGCGGACTCGAGATCGTCGCGAGAGGTGTGCGGAATACGGTCGGCTTCGCATGGCATCCGGTCACCGGCGACTTGTGGTTCACCGATAACGGCCGCGACTTGATGGGCGATGACGTTCCGCCCGACGAACTCAATCACGTCACGCGGTCAGGACAGAATTTCGGTTATCCGTATTGCCATGGCGGAACGATTCCGGATCCGGAATTCGGCCGCGGACACGCGTGCAGCGAGTTCGTGCCGCCGGTGCAGCCGCTGGGCCCGCACGTGGCCTCGCTTGGAATGCGCTTCTACACGGGCACGCAATTCCCCGCGGCCTACCGCAACCAGGTGTTCATCGCGGAGCACGGCTCGTGGAACCGCAGCCGGAAGTCGGGTTACCGCGTCACGCTGGTGCGCCTCGACGCCGCCGGCAAGGCACTGTCTTACGAGCCCTTCGCCGAAGGCTGGCTCGACAATTCAAGTCAGAATGTCTGGGGGCGTCCCGCCGATGTGCTGGTCGCCCCCGATGGCTCGCTCATGGTCTCCGACGACCACGCGGGAGCCGTCTATCGTATTCGTTATCGCGGGTGACGATTGCCCCCGCCGCAATCAGTACGATCCGCTGCCCCAGCCGTAGTCGGAATAATCAGGATTCGCATAGGCGACCGGCGGTGCGTAATAGGCTGGACGCGGCGCGTACACAACGGGTCGAGGCGCATAGACGACGGGCGCAGGCGCGTAGTACGGGTAGACCACCGGAGGCGCTACGTAGGCCACACGCGGCGCCACGGCGACGCGGTGCCAAGGACGATAATACGGGCGATACGGCGCGCCGTAGTAGCTGTGTGCGCCATAGTAGCCGTGGCCGCCGTAGAAGCCAGGCTGGCCGGCCGACACGGCAAAGCCCGGCCCGCCCACGGAAACGCTCCAGGCGACATTGCCGGCCTGCGCCGACGGAACAAAGGCTGCGGCGGCGGCAAGCGCACTGCATAACGCGATAACGGAAAGTTTGGTGCGATTCATGTTTGACCTCCTGTTCGAACGTCGCCACCACCGGCAAGGTCTTGTCAGCGGGAGCGTCTTGCTTCCAAAAACGCGGTAACCGCGCGGCGCGTTGACGGGTCGCGCCCACGGCGGCGTCTGTTACAAATGGAAACCCTTTAGACTATCGGCTGCCGGAATCGCTCCTTCATGTGTCGGCCTCATGACAACCATTCTGCAACGGTTCCGCTTTCCATCAGGAGAATTTCCGATGCGCCGACTCCGACATCTTGGACTCGCCACGCTTGCTTTGGTGCTGGCCACACAGGCCATGGCGGCGGACTTGACGGTCGGCCTGGCTTCCGACGTTACGGCGATCGACCCGCACTATCACAACCTCACGCCGAACAACAACGTGGCCGCGCACATCTTCGGATTCCTCGTACAGCGTAACGAGAAATCGCAACTCGAGCCTTCGCTGGCCACCGAATGGAGAACCGTCGACCCGCTGACATGGGAATTCAAGTTGCGCCGGGGTGTCAAATTTCACGATGGCAGCGATTTCACCGCCACGGATGTCGTGGCGTCGATCGAGCGCGTGCCGACGGTTCCCAACAGCCCATCGCCCTTCACTGCGTACACGAAGCAGATCAAGGAAATGGTCGTCGTCGATCCGTACACGATCCGCTTCAAGACTGCGACGCCCTATCCGCTGATGCCGTCGGACATGACGCAGATTGCGATTGTCTCGAAGACCGCGGCCAAGGCGTCGACGGAGGAGTTCAATTCGGGTAAAGCCGCGATCGGCACCGGGCCTTACAAATTGACGCGTTATACGAAAGGCGACCGGATCGAGCTTGCGCGCAACGACGCATGGTGGGGCGGCAAGACGCCTTGGGACAGGGTCACGCTGCGCATCCTGCCGCAGGACGCGCCGCGCGTGGCGGCGCTTTTGTCGGGCGATGTGCAGGTCATCGAAGGCGTGCCTCCGGCGGATGTGGGCAACCTCCGCCGCGACAGGAAGGTGAACGTCTACCGGACGGTTGCGGACCGGCTCATCTATCTTCATCTCGACAGCAACCGCGACGTTTCCCCTTTCGTCACGGACAAGGCCGGAAAGGCGCTCGACCGGAATCCGCTGAAGGACCCGCGTGTGCGCCTGGCGATGTCGAAGGCGCTGAACCGCCCGGCCATCGTCGACAAAGTGATGGAAGGCGAAGCGGTGATGTCCGGCCAGCTTGTGCCCGAATTCCTTTTCGGTTCGACGAAGAATCTGAAGGCCGAGTCCTTCGACGCCGCGGGCGCGAAGAAACTGCTCGCGGAGGCCGGATATCCGGACGGATTCGGGCTTACCATCCACGCGCCCAACAACCGTTACGTCAACGATGCGAAAATTGCCCAGACCGTCGCCCAGATGCTCACGCGCGCCGGCATCGACACCAAGGTGATCGCCATGCCTTCGGCGACCTATTTCGCGCAGGCCACCGACTTGAAGTTCAGTTTCATGTTGCTGGGCTGGAGCACGGGCACCGGCGAAGCCTCGTCGTCGCTGAAGGCGCTGCTCATGACCTACAACAAGGACAAGGGCTACGGCACGGCCAACCGCGGCCGCTATTCGAACGCCAAGGTGGACGCCCTCACCGAAGATGCGTTGCAGACCGTCGACGACCCGAAGCGCGAAGCGTACCTGCAGCGCGCCACCGAGCTCGCGATCCGCGACACCGGCATCATTCCGCTGCACTTCCAGGTGAACCTGTGGGCGACGCGCGACGGCATTACCTACGTGCCGCGCACGGACGAAAACACGCTGGCGTGGAAATTTCTTCCGAGGAAATCATGAACGCACCCCTCCCGGCCTGGCCGGCCGTCACGACGCCGGCGCAACACTTCATCGGCAACCAATGGCGCGCGCCGCAGGGCGGCGCCGAGCTGCCGATGATCGATCCTTCCGATGGCGCGCCGTTCGCGGCCATCGCGCGCGGCACTGCTGCGGATATCGACGCGGCCGTGCATGCCGCGCATGACGCGCGCAGCGGCGCCTGGGGCAAGCTCTCTCCGGCAGAACGCGGAAGGCTCCTGGGCAAGCTCGCGCGCGCGATCGCCGATCATTCGGATGAGCTTGCGCTGACGGAGGCGCGCGATTGCGGCAAGCCGCTGGCCCAGGCGCGCGCGGACGCTGCCGCCTGCGCCCGCTACTTCGAGTTCTATGGCGGTGCGTGCGACAAGCTGCACGGCGAAACGATTCCCTATCCCGAAGGGTTCACGGTGCTGACATGGCGTGAGCCGCATGGCGTCACCGGCCACATCATTCCGTGGAATTATCCGTTGCAGATCTTCGGGCGTTCGGCGGGCGCATCGCTCGCGGCGGGCAATGCCTGCGTGGTGAAGCCGGCGGAGGACGCGTGCCTGTCGGTGCTGCGGGTCGCGGAACTGGCCGCTGAAGCCGGGTTGCCGGCCGGCGCATTGAACATCGTCACGGGTCTTGGCAACGAGGCGGGCGCGGCGCTCGTCCTGCACCCCGGCATCCAGCACGTCTCGTTCACCGGCTCTCCGGCCACCGGCGCGGGGGTTGGCGCGGCCGCGGCCAAGCGCCATTGCCCGGTCACGCTGGAGCTGGGAGGAAAATCGCCGCAGGTCGTGTTCGCCGACGCCGATCTCGATGCGGCATTTCCGGCCATCGTCAACGCCATCGTGCAAAACGCCGGGCAGACATGCTCGGCGGGCAGCCGCCTGCTGGTCGAGCGCTCGCGCTACGAGGAAGTGCTGGCGAGGCTCGGCGAGAAGTTCGCTGCGCTCAAGACCGGGCCCGCGCTGGCGGACCTTGATTGCGGGCCGCTCATCCGCGACTCGCAATTGCAGCGCGTGCGCAAGTTTCTCGCCGACGCAGCGAAGGACGGCATCGCGATCGTCGCGCAGGGCTCGATCGTTCCCGACGCGCCGTCGGGAGGCTTCTACGCCGCGCCTGTGCTGCTGCGCGACGTCCCGGCCGACAACCGGCTTGCCTGCGACGAAGTGTTTGGACCGGTGCTCGCCGCGATGTCGTTCGAAGACGAAGCCGACGCAATCCGCCTGGCCAATGCGACGGACTTCGGGCTGGTGGCGGGCGTGTGGACGCAGGACGGCGGCCGGCAGTTGCGGATGGCGCGCGGCGTGCAAAGCGGCCAGGTGTTCATCAACAATTACGGCGCAGGGGGCGGCGTCGAATTGCCCTTCGGCGGCGTCAAGCATTCTGGCTACGGGCGCGAAAAGGGTGTCGAAGCGCTCTATGGCCTCACGACGCTCAAGACTGTCGTCATCAAGCACGGATAGGCGATGCGGCTGCCGAACAAGATTGCCATCGTGACCGGCGCCGGGTCCGGTTTCGGCCGCGGCATCGCCCGGCGTTTCGCGAGCGAAGGCGCAAAGATCATCGTCAACGACGTCCATGCGGAACACGGCGAGCAGACCGTGCAGGACATCGTGCAAGGCGGTGGCACCGCACGCTTCTGTCGCGGGGACGTCGCAAACGATGCCGACGTGAAGAACCTCGTCGCTTTCACGCTCGCGACCTTCGGCGGCCTCGATATCGTCGTCAACAATGCGGGCACCACGCATCGCAACCAGCCGATGCTCGATGTCAGCGAAGCGCAATTCGACAGGATCTACGACGTCAACGTGAAGAGCCTGTTCCTGACCGCCCGGCACGCCGTGCCGCATTTTCGATCGCAGAAGAGCGGCGTGTTCATTACGATCGCGTCGACGGCCGGCGTGCGCCCGCGTCCCGGCCTCACCTGGTACAACGGCAGCAAAGGGGCCGCCATCGTCACCAGCCGTTCGATGGCTGCGGAGTTGGCCCCGGACAACATCCGGGTGAACGTCATCAATCCGGTGGCGGGCGAAACCGCGATGCTCGCGGATTTCATGGGACAGGACACGCCCGAGCGGCGCGCTCAGTTCATCGCCTCGATTCCGCTGGGCCGGCTGTCGCAGCCCTCCGACGTCGCCACCGCGGCCGTGTTTCTCGCCTCCGACGAGGCGTCTTTCATCACGGGCGCCTGTCTCGAGGTCGATGGCGGTCGTTGCGTCTAGAACCTATCCCAAAATGGGCTGCGCGGCCCGATAGCTTTGTCGTGTCCTCGCTCGCCCCTCGCTGTACCTCTATGTACTATCTCGGGGCTCGCTGCGGGCCTTCGCGCTCTCGGGCCGCTCGCCGGGATTTTGAGATAGGTTCAAGCGTATTGCTATCTGGAAACGAGTTCGTCAGGCCTTGCGGACGATCATCTGCTCGAGGGCGGTCACGATGGGTGCGGCCACCGCCATGCCCTTGCGCTTGACCAGGCTCTGCGCGAAATCGGGCAGCATTTCGTGGATGTCGCGCAGATTCTCCGTTTTCTGCAAGCGCAGTATCAAGCCGTAGCCGCGAAGTCCCAGGTGCTCGTTGATTGCGTTGCTCAACGCTTTTTGCGCGGCCATGAAGCGCTCGACCTCGTCGGCGCTGCGCTCGGCCGACCCGCTTTCCTGCTGGGCCTTCGAGCGCGCGCTGAAGAGTCGCGCGACCAGGCCGGCGCGCTCTAGGCTCTCGAATGCCGCAACGTCGGCGTGAAAAGCCCGGCCGCGCGCCAGGATTTGTGCGACCGTATGCTTGCCATCGATCAAGATCAGCAGTCGCCGCACATCGATGGCGAGGCCCATTTTCCGCTCGACCAGTTCCTTCTGCCCAAGCTCCGTCTTGACGTAGATTTCATCCAGATTCATGTATGCAGTGCCCGTTACGCTGCCTCTGTCGGCCCCTTTCGCGCGCATCATACCGCCGGGCGGCCGGCGCGGGGCAGGTGGATACGCACGCAGCAGTCCCCGGGGCTTTGTGAAATAATCGGGCACTGCCGCCGCCATTTCAGGCTGCGGCGAGATTCGCGGCCACCCCGTCTCCATGCTCGACGATTCTCTGCACGCGCAATTTGCGGCGATCCTGCCGCCGGCCGCGTTGCTGACGTCGGCGGAGGATACGCGACCCTACGAATGCGACGGGCTCACGTTGTTTCGCGAGCGGCCGGCTGCGGTTCTGCTGCCGGAAAGCGAGGCGCAGGTCGTCGCGATCCTCAAGGCTTGCTTCGAAGCGCGCATCCCGGTGGTTGCGCGTGGCGCCGGCACCAGCCTCTCGGGGGGCGCGCTTCCGGACGCGCGCGGCGTCGTTCTGTCGCTCGCGAAATTCCGCAAGATCCTCGCGATCGACCCGCTGACGCGCACCGCGACCGTGCAGCCTGGCGTGCGCAATCTTGCGATCTCCGAAGCGGCGGCGGTTCACGGCCTCTTTTACGCGCCGGATCCCTCGTCGCAGATCGCATGCTCGATCGGCGGCAATGTCGCCGAGAACGCCGGCGGCGTGCATTGCCTCAAGTACGGATTGACCGTTCACAACGTGCGCCGCGTCCGTGCCGTGCTGATCACCGGCGAGACGGTGGAATTCGGCGGCGACGCGCAAGACAGCGCAGGGTACGACCTGCTGGCGCTGATCAACGGCAGCGAGGGCCTGCTCGCGGTGATCACCGAAATCACTGTGAAGCTTTGCGCGAAGCCGCAGCAGGCACAGGTCGCGCTTGCCGCCTTCGCCGACGTCGAACAGGCCGGCGCGGCGGTCGGCGCCATCATCGGCGCAGGCATCATTCCCGCCGGCCTCGAGATGATGGACCAGACGGCCACGCGCGCGGTCGAGCAGTTCGTGCACGCCAACTACCCGCTGGATGCCGCCGCCGTGCTGCTCGTCGAATCCGACGGGACCCACGAGGAAGTCGCCGCGGAAATGGCGGAGATCAAGCGCGTGCTGGCCGAAGCCGGGGCCACCGAAATCCGCGTGTCGAAGGACGAGGCGCAGCGCGAGCTCTTCTGGTCCGGGCGCAAGGCGGCTTTTCCCGCCGTGGGGCGCATCTCGCCTGATTACTATTGCATCGACGGCACGATCCCGCGCGCGGCGCTGCCGCGCATGCTGCGGGAAATCGCGCTCTGGTCGAAGGAATTCGGACTGACCTGTGCCAATGTGTTCCATGCCGGCGACGGCAACCTGCACCCGCTGATCCTGTTCGACGCCAACAAGCCGGGCGAGTCCGACAAGACAATCGAATTCGGCGATCGCATTCTCCGGCTGTGCATCGAGGTCGGGGGCACGATCACCGGCGAGCACGGCGTCGGCGTGGAGAAGCTCTCGTCGATGTGTGTCCAGTTCACGTCCGCCGAGCTCGAGCGTTTCCACGCGATCAAGCACGCGTTCGACGCGCACGAGCTGCTCAATCCCGGCAAGGCGGTTCCCACACTCGCGCGTTGTGGCGAGTTCGGAAAAAAACCCGTGCACGCCGGCCAGGTGCTGCATCCCGACATCCCGCGCTTCTAGGACATGTCAATGCGTCGAGGCTCGTCATGAACGCTCCCGCCGACCTTCGCCCGCCCGCGGCAGACGTTGCGGCCATCGTCGAACGGCTGACGCGCGACTTCGCGGAGCGCGCGGTCACGAGCAACGCCATCCGCGAGCAGCATGGACACGGCGAAGGCATGGCCGATGCCGCGCTGCCCGATGTCGTCGTGTTTCCGCACACCAACGAGGAGGTCGCCGCGATCGTGCGCTTGTGCCACGCCGCGCGCATCCCCGTCATCGCCTTCGGCATCGGCACATCGCTCGAAGGCCACGTGGCGGCGCTCTACGGTGGTGTCTGTGTCGACCTGTCGCAGATGAACCGGATGCTGGAAGTCAACGCGGAGGACTTGGACTGCCGCGTGCAGGCGGGCGTGACGCGCGAGCAGGTCAATGCCGAATTGAAAGGCACGGGACTCTTCTTTCCGATCGATCCGGGGGCCAACGCGACGATCGGCGGGATGGCGTCGACGCGGGCGTCGGGCACCAACGCCGTCCGCTACGGCACGATGCGCGAAAACGTTCTCGGATTGACGGTGGTCACGGCCGACGGACGCGTCATCAGGACCGGCGGGCGCGCCCGCAAGTCGAGCGCCGGCTACGATCTCACGCGTCTCTTCGTCGGCGCGGAGGGCACGCTGGGCATCATCACGGAAATCCAGTTGCGCCTCTACGGCATTCCCGAAGCCATCAGCGCCGCGGTCTGCCAGTTTCCGGACCTGAAATCGGCGGTCGACACGGTGATCGTCGCGATGCAGGTCGGCATTCCGGTCGCGCGGATCGAGTTGCTGGACGAAGTTCAGATGGACGTGTGCATCAAGTACTCGAAACTCGAAGGCTTCAAGCCTGCGCCGACACTTTTCTTCGAATTCCATGGATCGCAGGCGGGCGTGCAGGAGCAGGCCGAAATGATGCAGTCGATCGCCGCGGAGCACGGCGGCAGCGCCTTCGAGTGGGCGACGCGGCCCGAAGACCGCGGCCGCCTGTGGAAGGCGCGGCATGCCGCCTATTACGCGTCCAAGGCCTGCTACCCCGGCAAGCAGGCGTTTGCCACGGACGCCTGCGTGCCGATTTCCCGGCTCGCCGATTGTGTCCTCGAATCCAAGGCCGATGCCGACGCGACGGGATTGGTCACCCCGATCGTCGGCCACGTTGGCGACGGCAACTTCCATCTGACGGTGCTGTTCGATCCCAATTCGCGCGACGAGCGCGCCAAGGCCGAAGAACTGGCGAAGCGCGTGAGCCTGCGCGCCATTGCGATGGGCGGCACCTGCACCGGCGAACATGGCATCGGCGTCCACAAGCTCGAGGCGCTCGTCGCCGAGCACGGCGAGGCCGTCGAACTCATGCGGGCGATCAAGCGCGCGCTGGACCCGCGCAACATCATGAACCCGGGCAAGACCGTTCCCCCCTAAAGATATGTACACACTCTACGTCGGCAACAAGAACTATTCGTCGTGGTCGCTGCGCGGATGGCTCGCCGCGACGCTCTCGGGCGCGCCGTTTCGCGAAGTCGCCATAGGATTGAGCGGAAGGTACAACCCGGACAACCGCGCATTCTCGCCAAGCGCCCTGGTGCCAGCACTCCACGACGGAACGACGAAGGTATGGGATTCGCTGGCGATCAGCGAATACCTGGCCGAGCGGCATCCGGGCATGTGGCCGGCCGATCCTGTAGCGCGCGCGTGGGCGCGCTCGATCGCCGCCGAAATGCACTCGGGATTGACCGCGTTGCGCAGTGACATGACGATGTGCATCCGCGAGCGCGTCGATGTGCGCCCGTGGTCGGAGCCGCTCGCAGCGAACATCGCGCGCGTGGAGGAGATCTGGACGGAGTCGCGCCGGCAGTTCGGCGCGGGCGGCGCCTTCCTGTGCGGCGCGTTCTCGCTGGCCGATGTGTTCTACGCTCCGGTGGGATTTCGTTTCCAGACCTACGGCGTTTCGCCTGCGGGCGCCGCCGGATCCTATCTCCAATCGCTGCTCGCTCATCCGTTCCTTCGCGCGTGGGAGAGTGCGGCGCTCGCCGAGACCGCTGTCGTCGACGACGACGAACCCCGCGTCATCTATCGCGACAAGCTCAAGGCCGCGGGACGCCTCTGATGGCGGAGCTGGACCCGGCGCTCGAAGCGTTGCAGGCCCGGATCCGCAAAGCGGCAGAGGCGCGCGCGCCGCTGCGCATCCGCGGCGGCGGGACGAAGGATTTCTACGGCGGCCTCCCGCAGGGCGACATCCTCGAGACGCAGGTGTACGCGGGCATCGTCGAATATCAGCCGACCGAACTCGTGCTGACTGCGCGCGCGGGAACGTCACTCGCCGCGGTGGAAAGTGCGATGCGCGCACGAGGACAGATGCTCGCATTCGAGCCGCCCCATTTTGGCGAGGGATCGACGCTCGGGGGTGCGGTCGCCAGCGGCCTGTCGGGTCCCAGGCGACCGTATGCGGGCGCGGTGCGTGATCTCGTGCTCGGCGTGCGGGTCCTCGACGGCACCGGCCAGGACCTGTCGTTCGGTGGCCGCGTCATGAAGAATGTCGCGGGATTCGATGTCGCGCGTCTCATGACCGGCGCGCTCGGCACGCTCGGTGTCATCACGGAAATTTCGCTGAAATGCCTCCCGGCGCCGAAGACGGAGGTGACTCTCGCTTTCGAGTGCTCGGCCGACGAGGGCATCCGAAGGGTCAACGAATGGGGCAGGCAACCGTTGCCGCTAACGGCCACCTGCTACCACCACGGGCGCGTGAGGGTGCGATTGTCGGGAGCGCCTTCAGCCGTGGACGGGGCGGTCGCAAAATTGGGCGGCGAGCGCGTGGCCGACGCCGACGGCTACTGGTCGAGCCTTCGCGATCACACGCATCTTTTTTTCGAAGGATCCCGCGCCGCCGACGTGCCGCTCTGGCGGTTGTCGGTGAAGTCGACGGCGCCGTACACGGACTTGGGCGGGGAGCAGCTCGTGGAATGGGGCGGCGGATTGCGCTGGCTCGCGGCGGGTGAGCGCACGGACATCCAGCGCGTGCGTCTCTGGGCCGCAGCAAATGGGGGTCACGCCACATTGTTCCGCGCGACCGACAAGAGCGCGGGCGTGTTCCAGCCACAGGATGGCACAATGCAAGCGCTGCACCAGCGGCTGAAGGCGGCCTTCGACCCACACGGCATCCTCAATCGCGGCCGGCTTTATCCTGACTTCTAGCGCTGATGCAAACCAATCTCGCCGCCGAATTCCGCGACACGTTCGAGGGTCGTGAAGCCGACGCGATCCTGCGCGCGTGCGTGCATTGCGGTTTCTGCACGGCAACCTGCCCGACGTATCAGCTGCTGGGCGACGAGCTCGATGGACCGCGTGGGCGGATCTATCTCATGAAGCAGGTGCTGGAAGGCGAGGCGGTCACGCAAAAGACGCAACTGCACCTCGACCGCTGCCTCACCTGCCGCAATTGCGAAACGACGTGCCCGTCGGGCGTGCAATACGGGCGCTTGCTGGATATCGGTCGCGCGATCGTCGAGCGCAAAGTGGGCCGCACGCCTGCCGAGGCCGCAAAGCGGTGGAGCCTGCGCCGCGCGCTTTTGTCGCGTCCGCTGTTCGCGACGGCGCTCGCATCCGCGCGCATGGTCAAGGGATTGCTGCCGCGCGAACTGGGCGACAGGATCCCGTCCGCGCCGCGCGCGGGCGCGTGGCCCGAGCCGCGGCACGCGCGCAAGGTATTGCTCGTCGAGGGCTGCGTGCAGCCGTCGCTCAAGCCCAATATCGACGCCGCCGCGGCTCGCGTGTTCGACCGCGTCGGCATCTCGGTCGTGCGCGCCGGGGGCGCCGGTTGCTGCGGCGCGCTGTCGCATCACTTGAGTGCGGCCGACGAGGCGCACGGCATCGCTCGCCGCAACATCGACGCATGGTGGCCGCACGTCGAGCAGGGGGCCGAGGCGATTGTCGTCACGGCAAGCGGATGCGGCGTGATGGTCAAGGACTACGGGCACTTGCTGGCCCGCGACCCCGCCTTCGCGGGCAGGGCGCAGAGGATCGCCGATCTGGCGCGCGACCCGATCGAGATCGTCACGGCGGAATGGCGAAAGATCGCGCCGCTGGTGGCGATGGACCAGGGCCCGCAGCGAATCGCGTTCCATCCGCCGTGTTCGCTCCAGCACGGCATGCAGATCCGTGGCCAGGTCGAGGAGATTCTGCTGGCGCTCGGCCACTCGCTGTTGCCGGTGGCGGATGCGCACACGTGCTGCGGATCGGCGGGCACGTACTCAATTCTGCAGCCAAAACTCGCGGGCCAGTTGAAGGTGAACAAGCTGCGATCGCTCGAGGCGTCGCGCCCGAACGTGATCGCGACGGCGAACATCGGCTGCATCACGCATCTCGAGTCCGGCACGCGCACGCCGGTCCGGCACTGGATCGAGCTCCTCGACAGCCGGATGATGAATCCGCGGCGTACATTGTGACGACCGCCGTCGTGGAGACCGCGAATCGCCGCGCCGACTACCGGTATTTTCTGGCCATCCCGACGCGCTGGATGGACAACGATATCTACGGGCACGTGAACAACGTTACCTATTACTCGTACTTCGACACGGTCGTGAACGAGCACCTGGTCCGGATCGGCGGTCTCGACATCCATCGAGCGCAGGCAATCGGCGTGGTCGCGGAGACGTCATGCCGCTTTCACCGCCCGTTGTCGTTTCCGGACGCCATCGACGCCGGATTGCGCGTGGCGAAGATTGGCAACTCGTCGGTCAGCTACGACGTCGCGCTGTTTCGCGCGGGCGACGAAGCGCCGGCGGCGACCGGCCGCTTCGTCCACGTGTGGATCGACCGCACGACGCAGCGCCCGATCGGCATTCCTGAGCGCATCCGTGCCGCGCTTCTGCCGCTGTGCATTTCGGCGTGAACACGCGCTGAGGTGTGATGGCCCGCCTGATCGCACTGATCCCGGCCGCCGGCGGCGGGACGCGCTTCGGCGGAACGGCTCCCAAGCAATACGCGTCGCTGGGCGGAAGGCCGCTGCTCGCGTGGACGCTCGATCGGCTGCGCGACGCACTCGACATTGAGCGGACCGCCGTGGCGATTGCGCCGGACGATCTTCATTACGAACGGGAAATCGGCGCGCGCGACAACGTCACGGTGCTGCGCAGCGGCGGCCCTACGCGCGCGCAAACGGTCCGCAATGCGCTGCACGCGCTGGCCGCGACGTGCCGCGACGACGACTGGATTCTCGTCCACGATGCCGCGCGCCCTTGCGTGCCCACCGATGCGTTGGCGAGGCTGGTCGCGCACCTCGAACACGATGCGACCGGGGGCCTCCTCGCCATTCCGGCCGCCGACACGCTGAAGCGCAGCGACGGGGATGTCGACGAACCGCGCGTGCTGCGCACCGAGGACCGCACGGGCCTCTGGCAGGCGCAGACGCCGCAGATGTTTCGCTATGGCGTCCTGGCACGCGCGTGCGGGCAAGCCGCGGAAGACTGGACCGATGAGTCGCAGGCCGTCGAGGCGCTGGGCTTAAGCCCCCGGCTCGTGCGCGGCAGCCAGGCCAATGTCAAAGTCACTTATGCAGACGACCTTCAACTGGCGGCGGCGATCCTCGCGTCGCAGGCAAACGGCGGGAACGCACGATGACGCTGCGCATTGGCAATGGCTTCGATGTCCACGCATTGGTCGCGGGGCGTCCGCTGATCCTGGGCGGCGTCACGATTCCTCACGACCGCGGCCTGGCCGGGCATTCGGACGCCGACGTCCTGTTGCACGCGATCGCCGACGCCATCCTCGGGGCGTTGGCCCTGGGCGATATCGGCAAGCATTTTCCGGATACGGATCCGCGTTTTCGCGGCGCCGACAGCCGCGAGTTGCTGCGTCACGTTTTCGGATTGGCTTTCGCCGCAGGATGGGAGATCGCTAACGTCGATGCGACGCTGATAGCGCAAGCGCCGAAGATCGCGCCTCACGTGGCGGCGATGCGCGCCAATCTGGCGAGCGATTTAGTCTGTGACGAGACGCGCATTTCGGTCAAGGCAACGACAACGGAGCACCTGGGCTTCGCGGGCCGGGAGGAGGGCGTCGCTGCGCTGGCGACCGTGCTCCTGCAGATGCGTGACCGGAACGCCGGTCCCTAGGTTCTCCAGCGGCGGGTTGTTCTCCGGGTCATTCCGGAATCGGCAACGTCACGCGCGCGACCGTACCTCCGCCGTCGCGCGGCGACAGGTCGAACGTGCCGCCGTGAATGCGCGCGATCCGGTCGACGATCGCCAGGCCCAATCCGGCTCCGGCGGCGCCATCTTCGCGCGCCCGCGATGCGAATGCTCGCGTGAACGGCTGCTTCAGATGCTCCACCTGGTCCGAAGGAATGCCGGGGCCGCGATCGGCGACGTCGAGCCAGACGTGCTGTCCGGAACGCGTTGTCGTCACTTCGACGGGGGGCGCGCCGTACGCGAGGGCGTTGTCGACGAGGTTGGCGACGAGACGCGAGATCGCCGTGGGCTTGAGCGGCAATGGCGGGATGTCGCCGGCCGTGAAACTCACGGGGCGACCGGCGTGCGCGTAACGTTCGGCGCAGGCCGCGACAATCGCATTGAGGTCCGCGGGTTGCATCGCCGACGCCGTGTCGTCGCGCGCGAAATCGAGGAACTGTCCGATGATGCGGTCCATTTCCTCGATGTCGGCGACCATGCCGGCGTGTGTCGCCTCATCGCGCGTGCCCAGCTCGATGCCCAATCGCAGCCGCGAAAGCGGCGTCCGGAGGTCGTGCGATACGCCGGCGAGCAGCACCGCGCGATCGCGCTCGATCTGGCGCAGGTTGCGAAGCATCGCATTGAAGCCGCGATTGACGGCGGCGATTTCCGACGGGCCGGACTCCGGGAGCGGCGGCGGAGTCTCGCCACGTCCCACGTGCTCGACGGCATCCGTCAGCTCCCGCAGCGGGCGCGCGAGGAAGCGCGCAAACACGTAAGCCGCCGCCAGCAACAGCGTCAGCACGACGAGCGTCCACGTCAGCGCGCGAGTTGGAATGTCCTCGGCCTGGGGCCGATCGGGCATCGGGAAGCCGACCCAATAGCCTTCGCCTCCGGCATTGACGCGCACGAGGAAGAGACGCAGCCGCGGCGCGACGCGAACCTCGGTATCGGGGCCGAGCGCGGTGCGCAGGCGCTCTTCCAGATCGGTGAACATGGGTCCTAATGCCGGCTGGCCGATGACGGGACGCTCGTCTTCGGGAACGATGCGCACGCCGTATTCGCGGTTCAGCCGCCGCAATGTTTCCTTGCGATGGGGCTCGTCGGCACTTTCCAGCGCGACGCGCAGCGCCTGCAACTGCGCCACCTTGGTGTCGCCGAACTGCCGGACCAGGAGTTCCGCGCGGTCGTGCCGGAACATGACGATGCTGGTCAACACCGCCAGCGCAATGACGACGATCAGCAGAAGGACAAGGCGCCCGAACAGTGAGCGCGGGAGAAGCGTCACGTGGCCGCTTCACCACGGCCGACGGCGGCGGGCGCGCCGTCGTCATCCGGCGCCGCCAGGTCCGGAACGTACACATAGCCGAATCCCCAGACTGTCTGGATGAAGCGCGGATTGGCGGGATCGGGCTCGATCAGCTTGCGCAGCCGTGAGACCTGGACATCGATCGCACGGTCGAACACTTCGTGGTCGCGGCCGCGCGCGAGCATCATCAACTTCTCGCGCGCGAGCGGCTGGCGCGGATGCTGGACGAAGACCTTGAGCAGCGAGAATTCTCCGGTGGTGAGCGAGATGCTCTTGCCGTCGCGCAGCAGCGCGCGCGCGGACAAGTCGAGCGCGTAGGGTCCGAACGGAACACTGCCCTCGTCGCCCGGTGCGCCGGGCGCCAGCCGCTCGACCTGCCTGCGCAGCACGGCGTGGATGCGCGCAACGAGCTCGCGCGGATTGAAAGGCTTGGGCAGGTAATCGTCGGCGCCCATCTCGAGGCCGACGATGCGATCGACCTCCTCGCCTTTGGCGGTCAGCATGATGATCGGCACCGATTCGCCCGCGCCGCGAAGGCGCCGGCATACCGACAGCCCGTCTTCGCCCGGCAGCATGAGGTCGAGCACGACAAGGTGAGGCGGGTCGCGCTGCAGCTTCTTGTCGATGTCGCGCGCGTCCGCAAGCGCTGCGACCTGGAATCCCTGCTCGCCGAGATAGCGGGTGAGGAGGTCGCGCAGGCGAACGTCGTCGTCGACGACGAGGATCTTCGGAGGAGCGGACTTTGTAACCATGTGTGCCATTAGAGCGTTGTCGCCGCGTTGCGTCGCGGCGGTGCTGTAAGTAATTGTAACGTCAGCGGAGCGGGTGCAACGTCCGGTTGCAATGAATGGGGTTCGGCGTCGAACGCTGCGTGGACAATGCCGTTCGAAGTATCGCGTTGCGTGAATCCGGAAGGGATGCGGAAGCACGCCGCGACAACCCGACAGGACATTTCGGAAGACAAGAGGAATGACATGAATGCACGCACATCAGCCGTAAGCAAACATCGTTTAGCCGCGGTTGCCGCGGCCGCCGTGTTCGCGCTCGCGGGCTTCGCCGCCACGGCGCAACCCGCCGGCCCTGGGCACGGACCCCATGGCGGCATCGGGATCGAGCACCTGCTGCAAGGGCTCAAGGGTCAACTCAACCTCAATACGTCGCAGCAGCTCCAGTGGGACAACGCGGTGGCGCAGACCACGGCGGCCCACGCCGCCGGACGCGCCAGCATGCAGAAGGTCCACGACGCGTTGACCGCCGAGCTCGCCAAGCCCGAGCCTGACCTCGCGGCGGTTGCCGCCGTCGCGGACAGCACGCAGACAAGCAATCAAACGTTGCGTCAGGGCGTGCGCAATCAGTGGCTCCAGATTTACGCCACCTTCACGCCAGACCAGAAGGCCGTCGTGCGCGACGCGCTCGCGAAACGCCTGGCGCGGATGGACTCCATGCACGAAAAAATGCGCGAGCGGATGCAAAGCGGCGGCTGACGTATCGCGGCTTTTCGTCGGCGGAGGATGCGGTAACGCACGCTGACCCAGGGCTCTGATTTTTCGTTGGACGGGGCGCGCATTTTTTTGCGCGCTCTTTTTTTTGGGCAGAGCGAAGGGTTCGCGGCCGGCCGGCCCACAAAGCGTCGCCGGCCCTTATGACGTTGGCATGGACGTGCTATGCTGCCGTCATGGGGCGCCCCAGCGCGTTCCGCCGCGAGGGGAAGGGACCATGCGGGTTGCGCACGTGCAGCGCGTCGCGTCTGCGTCACATACGCTCCAGGAGGTCCTCGTGGCGTGGGCCTTGCCATTGCGGGTCGTGGCGGTCGTGGTTCTCTGGCTCGCGCTCGTGCAATTGGTCGGCGCGCAATCCGCAGTGAGCCCGGTATTTCGTTTCTTCAACCAGGAAACGGGCACGCATTTCTATACGATCGTCGCGACCGAGCGCGATCACGTGATCGGCTCCTACCCGCAATTCATCTACGAAGGCCCCGCTTTCGCAGCCCATGCGGGGGCGATCCCCGGCGCACAACCGGTCTATCGCTTCTACAACACAAAAACCGGAACGCACTTCTACACGAATTCACCCGTCGAGCGCGACCACGTGATCTCGACGTACCCGCAGTTCGTCTTCGAAGGCACGGCCTACTACGCGATGCCGGCGGCGGGCCCGGATGCGCGAATGCCGCTCTTCCGCTTCTACAACACGACGACCGGAGCGCATTTCTACACGATGTCGGCGGCGGAGCGCGACACCGTGCTCGCGACCTACCCGCAATTCGTCTACGAGGGCGTGGCGTTCTACGTGTACAGCGCCGCCAACGTTCCGGTCCCGCCGGTCGTGATTGCATCGTCGGACGGCTTTCGCTTTCTGCGGCAGACGTCCTTCGGCCCCACGCCGGCGACCCTCTCACACGTGAAGGCGGTCGGCGTGCCGGCGTTCCTCGACGAGGAGTTCGCCGCGCCGGTCAGCGGCTATCCGGATGCGCAATACAACTACGTCTCGCTCGACGAGTCCGACAGCTGCTCGTTCAGCGCGGCGCGCCAGGGTCCGGCGTACGCATGCGCGATCAACCAGCTGACGCTCTTCAAGATGCGCAATCAGTTTTTTGCCAACGCGCTCACGCAGCCCGACCAGTTGCGGCAGCGGGTCGCCTGGTCGCTGTCGCAGTTCTTCGTCATTTCCGGCATGAAGGACCCGGACATGGAAGCGGCCTACGTGCAGGCGCGCTACCACCAGATGCTGTTCGACGAGGCGTTCGGCAACTTCGAGACCCTCTTGCTCAAGGTGACCTTGTCGCCGCAGATGGGGCATTACCTCGACATGGCCGACAACGCCAAGGCCGACCCGGCCGCGGGAACCGAACCCAACCAGAATTTCGCGCGCGAGCTGATGCAGCTTTTTTCGATCGGCGTCCACGAGCTCAAGGCGGATGGAACGCAGCTCCTCGACGCCGCCGGCCAGCCCATCCCGAGCTACGGGCAGCCCGAGATCAAGTCCTTCGCGCGCGTATTTACCGGCTGGACCTATCCGCCGTTCGATGCCGCGCAGCCCAAAGGGCCCGATGACCGTCGCTACTTCGCGAAACCGATGGTCCCGGTGCCGGCGGACCACGACACAGACGCCAAGGTGCTCCTCAAGGGCACGACGCTGCCCGCTGGACAAACGGCGGACGCCGACCTGCGAGCCGCCGTTCACAACGTGTTCATGCATCCGAACACCGGTCCTTTCTTTGCGAAACATCTGGTGCGCCAGCTGGTCACGGGCAATCCGTCGCCGGCCTACATCGGACGCGTCGCGGCGGCCTTCAACGATAACGGCAGCGGCGTGCGCGGCGACATGAAGGCTGTGCTGCGCGCTGTGTTGCTCGACGTGGAGGCGAGGGGCGACGCGAAGACCGACACGAGCTACGGGATGCTGAAAGAGCCTGTGCTCTACGTCACGTCGGTGTTGCGCCAGTTGGGCGCGCGAAGCGACGGCGCGGGGTTGTACGAGGCGACGAGGGCCATGGGCCAGGACATCTTCTATTCGCCGACGGTGTTCAACTATTACCCGGCGGAATACCGGATTCCCGGAACGTCGCTCGTGGCGCCGCAATTCGGAATCCACAACACCAACACCGTTTTGCAGCGGATGAATTTCGTCTACGACATGATCTACAACGGCGGCTACGGCCCCGACGGCGACGTCCCGAATGCCATCGGGACGCAAATCGATCTGCAGTCGTTTGCGAGTGTCGCGGCCGAACCGGTCAAGCTCGTCGCACTGGTCAACGATCGCCTGTTTGGAGGCGGGATGCCGCTTCAAATGAAGGCGGCAATCGTCAATGCGGTGAGCGCGCTGCCGGCCGACGATCCGGACGAGCGCGTACGAACGGCCGTATTTCTCGCAGCGACGTCGTTCCAATTCCAGGTTGCGCGATGAAGCTCTCGCGGCGCCGCTTTCTCCATGCCGCGGGTGCGCTTCCCGCCGGCGCGCTGTTTCCCGCCCTTGCCTGGTCGCCTTCGCTCATGGCCCAGGCTTCCGACTATCGCGCGCTCGTCTGCGTTTTTCTCTATGGCGGCAACGACGGCAACAACATGGTGGTGCCCTACGACGACTACCCAAGCTATGCCGCCGGCCGCGGCAGCGCGACCGGCGCGGCGATCGACCGGGGCGAGCTCGTGCCGATTGCGCCCAAGGGTTTGGCGCGCTATGGCCTGCATCCGGACCTTGCGGTGCTCGCGCCGCTGTTCGGCCAGGGCAGCCTCGCGGTGATCGCCAATGTCGGCGCGCTGACGGCCCCGATCACGCGTGCGGATTATCTTTCCGGAAAGGCGCTCCCGCGCAACCTGTTCTCGCACAGCGATCAGCAGTCCACGTGGCAAGGATTGATCCCCGGCCAGCCGACGCCCAGCGGTTGGGGCGGCAGGATCGTCGATGTCACCGGCGCGGGCAATGGATCGCTGGCCATCCCCGGAATGGTTTCGCTGTCCGGGGACGCGCTGTACACGCTCGGCGTGACATCGCTGCCCGTGGCGCTTTCGCAGAACGGTGCGCTGGGCCTCGCAGGCGACCGTTACAGCGACGCCGGCAAGGTTCGCTACGACGCGATGACGAAGATCCTCGCGCTCGACCGCGAGAACCAGCTTCAGGCGAGCGCCGCGGACGTGATGACGCTGGCGGTGAAGAGCAGCGAAGCATTGTCCGACGCGCTCAATTACGCCTATAGCGCGATCGACACAGCGTTCCAGGGCGCCAACGGAGGGCTGGCCGATCAGCTCTACCAATGCGCGAAGCTGGTCGCAGCGCGCTCGCAGTTGGGCGTCACGCGCCACGGCTTCTTCACGTCCATGGGCGGGTTCGACACGCACAACGCGCAGCGCGGCGAGCAGTCGTCGCGGTTCAACGAACTCGGCCCGGCGCTGGCCGCGTTCGAGAAGGCCATGGAAGCGCTGGGGGTCGCCGACAAGGTCACGACATTCACATTGTCGGATTTCGGCCGGACGTTCCGCATCAATGCGAACGCCGGAAGCGATCACGCGTGGGGCAGCCATCATCTCGTGCTCGGCGGCAGTGTTCGGGGCGGCGCGTTCTACGGCCGCTTTCCGAATCTGGCGATGGGCGGCCCCGACGACGCGGGCGACGACGGCCAATGGATTCCGACGACGTCGATCGAGCAGTACGGTGCCACGCTCGCGAGGTGGTTCGGCGTCGCGCCCGCGGCACTGCCGCAGGTATTCCCCAATCTGCCCGCGTTCGCGAGTACGGATCTCGGCTTCCTCGGCTGAAAGCGCGATCGCCGCC
>Ga0070708_100000421_pt1 | contig 31650 bp, 32 predicted proteins | sample KBSK5503metaG_FD_65469 | JGI IMG/M metagenome (GOLD analysis project Ga0070708, IMG submission 65469) | Corn, switchgrass and miscanthus rhizosphere microbial communities from Kellogg Biological Station, Michigan, USA - KBS K5-50-3 metaG | ecosystem: Host-associated > Plants > Roots >... | reverse complement strand
GATACTCGCAGGACGCGCTGATCGTGGCCCGGTCGACCGACGGGGGCAAGAGCTTCACGAACACGGAAGTGGCCCGCGTTTACGACGACCTCGATTGCTATCCGATTCAACTGCCCGGCGCGCAGGGCCGCCAAACATTGTCGTTCGAGCAGTTCCGGATCAACAGCTATCCGTCGATGGCGATTGACCCGTCCAACGGCCATATCGCCATTGTGTGGGCGGACAACCAGGGGATTGGATCGTGCGGTCAGGGCGGGACCACGTTCACCGGAGGGCCGACCTCGAACCAGGTCAAGCTCGTCACATCGGCGAACGGCACCAGCTGGTCTGCGCCCGCCACGATCACGACCGGCGCGGCGGACAAGGTCTATCCTGCGGTCGGCGCCAACGCCGGCCGGATCGTCGTCGGCTACTACACGCGCCAATACTCGCCGCCCGCCGATGTCGACAACCGGGCGTGCGGGATCGCGGAGCTCGATACGGTAACGGGCAACGTGGTCGCGCCCGCCGACCCGGCGCGCGCTGCTGCGCCGGTCTGCATGGATTGGGCGGTCAGGTCGTCGGGCGACAACTTCACGAACGAGACGAAGGTCACGTCGCAGTCATCGAACCCGTACATCCAGTTCTCGGGATCGTTCATCGGTGACTACACTGGAGCCGCGGTCAATGCCGCCGGCGGCGCCGTCACGGTCTGGACGGACTTCCGCGGCAACCCGGGCGTGACCCGGCCAAACCAGGATGCCGTGGTCGGCACCGGACTTTGAGTTACTGAGTTACCGGCCGCGGGTGCCATGCAGGCGCTCGCGGCCTCCGTCACTGGATCACGTCGTCGGCGCGCATCAGCAGCGACTGCGGCAGGGTGAGTCCCAGCGCCTTTGCGGTCTTCATATTGATGGTCAGCTCGAACCGCGACGGCTGTTCGACGGGCAGGTCGGCGGGCGCGGCGCCGCGGAGAATCTTGTCGACGTAGATCGCGGCGCGCCGGTAGAGATCCTCAAGTTTCGGCCCGTAGCTCATCAGGAGTCCCGCTTCCGCGTACTGGTTCGCGTTGGAAATCGTCGGCAGCCGGTACCTGATCGCCGATTCCGCAATCGATTCCTTGAGCAAGTAGGTCAATGGGCTCACGACGACCAGCAGCGCCCCGACGTGCTTGCCGACCATCGCGGAGAACGCGCCGTCCAGGTCGCCCGGGGTCCGCATGTCGGCGACCTCGAGACCGATATCGAGTCTTCGCGAGGCTGCTTCGAGTTCGACGAATTCGACCTGCGTCTTTACTTGCCCGAGCACGCCCACCCGCGAAAGCTTGGGGACGATCTCCCTCAGGTTGGCGAGGTACTTGCTCCAGAGCTCGCGGCTTGCGTCGGCGCTCAGGCCCGTGACGTTGCCGCCGGGCCGCGCCAGGCTCGTGACGAACCCGGCCTGCACCGGGTCCGCCGTGAAGACCATCACAATGGGTATCGTCTTGGTCGCCTGCCGGGCGGCCGCGACATGAATGCTGGACCCGGTGACGATGACATCCACCTTGAGACGCACCAACTCCGCGGCAATTTCCGGCAGCCGGTCCATGTGGCCTTCCGCATACCGGCGCTCGAAGACGACGTTGCGTCCTTCGACATAGCCGAGATCGCGCAGACCTTCGCTCAGCGCAGCGAACAGCGACGCCACGGATTCGCCCGACGCACCCAGGAAGAAGCCGATCCGGTACACCCGTGTGGTGGACTGCGCGTGGGCGATGGAACGCGCGATGACGAAGCCACCCGCGACAGCGCCAACGAACCTACGCCGGTCCATCATCGAATCCCCTGATCGACGCGCGCAAACCCGGCCATACTACGCCGTCTTTGCACATTGAATACGGATTCGGGGAGCACATGCGCAACAAAACCTTGAATGCAGTGGCGTTCGTCGCCGCTCTCGCGTTCGTTCCGGCCATACCGTCGCTGGCGGCCGAACCGGCCAAGACGCTGCGCGTGGCGTTCAATGCAGCCGAGACCGGGTTCGACCCGCAGACCGTCAACGACAACTACTCGTTCATGGTCTGCGATTCGATCTTCGATGCGCTGTACACGTACGACTACTTCGCGCGCCCGCCTCGGCTCGTACCGAACACGGCAGCAGCGCTGCCGGAAATCACCGACGACGGGCGCACATTCACGATCAAGGTCGCGCCCGGGATTTTTTTCGCCGACGACCCCGCGTTCAACGGCAAGCGGCGCGAGCTCACGGCGGCGGACTACGTCTACAGCATCAAGCGGATTTTCGACCCGCGCGTGCGCTCGGTTTCGCTGTTCATCTTCGAGCACGAGCTTGCGGGACTGGACGAGGTGCTCGCGACGGCGCGGCGCACGGGCGAATTCGACTACGACGCGCCGATCGAAGGCCTGCAGGTTGTCGATCGCTACACGCTGCGCATCAAATTCCGGAATCCGTACTACCTGTTCTCGCACTGGCTGACCTACGTCTCGCTGGCGGCCGTCGCGCGCGAAGTCGTGTTCGCGAACTCGGACCCGACGCGCCGGGCGATGGAGCACCCCGTCGGCACCGGCGCTTATCGGCTTAAGGAATGGACGCGTGGCCAGAAGATCGTCCTCGAAGCGAACCCGGGATACCGCAAGGAAGTCTATCCGACGCCGGCGGCGGGAAGTGAACCGGGCGACGCCGCGATTGCCAAGGGGCTCGCGGGCAAACGCCTGCCGCTCGTCCCGCGCGTCGAAATCAGCATCGTCGAAGAAGCGCAGCCGCGCCTGCTGCTGTTCGACACCGGCAAGCTCGACTACCAGGAGATCCCGCCGAGCGTCGCGGGTCTCGTACTTTCGGGGAGCGCGCTCAAACCCGAGTACGCGCGGCGAGGCATCGCGCTGCATCGGCAGGTCGAACCGTCGTTCACGTACACGTTCTTCAACATGGACGACGCCGTCGTCGGCGGTGTCACGCCCCAAAGGGTTGCCCTTCGCCGCGCGATTGCGCTGGGCTACGACCGCACGAGCGTCATTCGCATCCTGAACAGCGGGCAGGGGCTCCCCGCGGCGCAGCCGCCGCCCCCTGGACTCGTCGGCTACGATCCGGCAATTCCCGCCGTCGACGAGTACGACCCCGTGGCGGCCCGGGCGCTGCTCGATAAATTCGGCTACAAGGATCGGGATGGCGACGGCTATCGCGAAACGCCCGACGGGAAGCCGCTGACACTCGCGCTTGCGTCGACGACCGGCACCGCGGCGCGCGCGAGCGACGAGCTGTGGAAGCGCAACATGGATGCGATCGGAATCCGGATCACGTTCGTCAAGCAATCGTGGCCGGAGTTGAACCGGATGGCCGAGGCCAGCCAGTTGATGATGTGGGGCTTGGGCGGTGTCGCTGCGATCCCCGACGCGGACGCCTTCTACTCGTCGTTGTATAGCGGCAACATCGGGGCGAGCAACTATGCGCGGCTGCGGCTCACCGAATACGACCGCCTCTACGAGCAATCGCGGCGCCTGTCCGACGACCGCGCACGCACGGCGCTCTTTCGCCGGATGAACGAGCTGATCCACGCCTACGCGCCGTGGATCCTGGGAGAACATCCTTACAGTAACGTTCTGACGCAGCCGTGGTTCAAAGGCTTCAAGCCCGATCCGCTGTTGCGGTATCAGTGGAAGTTCTACGACGTCGCGCCGCGCTGAGCGTCCGTGGAAGGATTCGGGTCATTTGAGTTTCTTCTCGGCGATGATGGCGCTTTGCGTCTTGTTGAGCGCGTCTTCGGCGGCGCGCTTTCCAGCGAGCGAAAAGTCGGACTTGAATTCCGAGAACTCGGCGTTCCCGTTCCCGGTTATCAACGTTTCCGCGATCGTAGTTCCGCTGATATCCGTAAAGGTGCAGGAGAGCTGCACTTGGAAGGTGGTCGGGGGCCACGTGAGCGCACTGCCGGACGACGATTGCGTGATGATCTGGGGTCGGGCAACCACCGAAACGCCGCTCTTCGCCAGTGCTTCGACATCCGTCGGCGACGGCACCAGGACGACGCGCTCATAGATGTTGCCGAGAACCTTGTATATCCCCGATTCAAGGTCGCGGTACGGAAAGTAGGAGACCTTGTCTCCGCCTCCGCCAGGGGTTGTTACCTGCCGCGCCTTGTCTTCGGCAGACACGTAGAGCCCCACGGTACCCGGCTTGACGGGCGCGCCAGGCGCCGCGAGACTCGCCAAGTTCGGTGCGATTGTGATGGGGTGCGCGCAGGCGCCCAGGACCAGTGCGCACGCCAGCCACGCCCAACGGGTCAATGTGACCATCGGCGATCTCCCTTGAAGGTGCAGGTGAAGGCTACTTGAGCGCGGCGACGAAATCGGAATCGGAGAACAATTCCGCCACCAGCGCTTGCACCAGCCGCGGGTACTCGCGTTGGGCGCGCGGAATCGCGATCGCGCCAAGGAAATTCGAGTCCCACTCGATGTGTGCCTGTTTCGTCTTGTCGAATCGAACAGCGCCATCGCGGCGCACGACGAATTTTGCCTCCATCAGCCCTTCTCCGGTCGCAGCGAGGCCGGTATTCATCTCGTTCCGGATCAGCACGCCGGAAATTTCGGTCGTCGAAGCGGCCGAATAGAGCTTGACCAATTCCAGTTCGTTTTTGATGGCGTCTGCCAGATACTTCGCGTAGGTACCTTGCGCCGGCTCCATTGTGCTGGCGCGAAGCGCGATGCTCGTATTGGCAGCGTTCTTGTCCGCGGTGAAATCGCCGACTTTGGCGGGCTGCACCTTGGCAGCTTGCAGCTTTTGGGCGCTTGCCGGGCTCGTGTTGTAGTTGGGTGCCATCGCCGCGCATCCCGAAAGGATTGCGACCAAGGCCACGCCGATCAGGGCTGTCCGTGCTTTCATTTTCTTCTCCCCTAGTTAGTGCTCATGAATGCTCATGGGTTGACCGTCCGTACTTTGCCCGAACACGCTATGCTCCACGGACCTTTGCGAGCCGCCTCTTCTCCTCGATCTCGGCCAGCTTTGCCGTTCGTCCTGCCTCCGCGGCTTGCAGTTGCCGATCGCAGTCCTCGGGCAAACACGATTTTCTGATGCGGCCGCGAACCTCCTCATATTCGACCAGGAACGATTTCGACAGGCCGTCGAAGAACCGGTCGCGGTCCGTGGTACTTGGGAATTCGTGAGGGATCAGCACAAACGTCACGGCCTCGGGATACTGCGTCATTGCCCCGGTCGAAGCATCGATTACGACCCCAACGATTCCACCCAGCAGGATGTTGCCCAGCGTCATTGGCTGGAACCCGGACCCGATCGTGCCGGCCGTGTCCACATAGCCGTATTTCCGGCAAAGCACCGAGATGCTCGCGTATGTCTTGCCTACCAAGATCGGACCGGGGGTCGGGTTCACGCGGGCAACCGGATTGCCGTCGTTGGAAAACCTGCAATCGGCCCCTTCGGGTTCGGTTCTGACGTCGATCGTCTGGAAACCGCCCGTTGTGAACGTGGCGCAGCCGGTAGCGACAACCGAGATCGAAAACCAGAGGAAGATTGAGCAAGCGCGATGCATGGACTTTCGGCTTTTAATTCGTTATTTACTGCAGCGCGAGTTCCGAGCGGTTAGATTACTCCCTTGAAGCGCGAGGCGCACATTGTCGCCTGCGAAGCAGTCAAGCCTCGATCGGCCCGGCGCATCACTGGATGACCTCATCCGCGCGCAGCAGGATGTCCCTCGGAATGGTGATGCCCAGTGACTTTGCGGTTTTCAGGTTAATTACGAAGTCGAACTTGCCCGGCTGCTCGACCGGAAGATCAGAAGGTTTGGCGCCTTTCAGAATTTTGTCTACGTAAATCGCCACGTGGCGGACGGTCGCGGCGAGGTCAGGTCCGTAGCTGAGTAACCCGCCCGCGACCACCTGCTCGCGCCACGCATACGCCACCGGCAGCCGCGTGGGCTGCAGCAGCCTTTGCAACTCCACGCGCTCGTTCAGGTAGATCGGGTCCGAAACTACCACGATGGCCTGCGATCGCTGCCGAACAATCTGCTCGCTTGCAGCGCCGAATTGCGCCGGTGCGTTCGCGACAACGCGCAGCGCAACGAGGTCCAACACGGCGCAAGCGCTCTCTGCGGCGGCCCAAAACACGGCGTGGTTCGGATTGCTCTCGTTCAACATGACGGCAACGCGTCGGGCGCCGGGCACAACCTCGTGCAGAATCCCGATCAGCTTGCCGAGGACCTCGTCTTGCAGGACCGTAATGCCAGTGATGTTGCCACCCGGCTTGGCCAGGCTGGCGACAAACCCGTTGCCCACTGCGTTGTTGATCATCGCCATGACGATCGGTATTGTCTTCGTCGCCCGCTGCATCGCGCGCGTGCTCGTCGCGTTGCCCACCACGATCACATCGACGTTCTCCCCGATCAGTTCGCTAGCCAGGACATCCAGGCGATTCACGTCGCCATCGGCATAGGCGGCTTGATATTTAGCGTTCTTCCCCTCCACCCAGCCGAGATCGCGCATCCCCTGCTTGAACGCCGCATAGCCTTCGGCGGGACTGGCTTTCGACCCGAGCGACACCCAACCGACACGACGAAGGGTTGCGTTGGTCTGTGCTTGTGCGAGCCGGTGCGCGACGAGCAGGCCGATGCCACCTGCCAGCAGAACACTGCGTCGCGTGATCACCGAATGACCTCATCCGCGCGCAGCAACAGCGATTGCGGAATCGTGAGGCCGAGGGCCTTCGCGGTTTTCAGGTTGATCACCAGATCGAACTTGGTCGCCTGTTCGACGGGAAGATCTGCCGGCTTGGCGCCCTTCAAAATCTTGTCGACGTACGTCGCCGCGTTGCGGTAGTTCGCGGCGGCGTCATATCCATAGCTGAGCAAGCCGCCTGCCAGCACATGATCGCGCAACAAATACGCGACCGGCAGCCGGGTGGCCTGCATCAGTTCTTGCACCTTCGCGCGCTCGGTAAAATACATGGCGTCCCCGGTCACCACGATGGCCTGGGATCGTTGTCGAAGGATCTGCTCGACGGCGGCGCCGAGTTGTACGGGGGTGCTGGCGACAAAACGCTGCGCAACGAGATCCAACGCCGCGCAAGCGCCCTGGGCACCGGCCCAATACGCGGCATGCATCGGACTGTTTTCGTTCACCAGGACGGCGATGCGGCGGGCGCCCGGAGCGACCTCGTGCAAAATCCCAATCAGTTTGGCCAGCACCTCATCCTGCTGACTGGTGAGGCCAGTGATGTTCCCTCCCGGCTTGGCCAGACTGGGGACGAACCCGGAGCTCACGGCGTTCGCGAGGCCCGCCATCACGATGGGTATCGTCTTCGTGGCCTTCAGCGCAGCGCGCGCGGATTGCCCGTTACCGACCAGGATCACGTCGACTTTCTCCCTCACCAGATCTTTGGCGAAGGCGTCCAGGCGGCTCGCATCGCCGTCGGCATAAACAATTCGATATTCGACATTCTTACCCTCCAACCAGCCGAGTTCACGCATCCCCTGCCTGAATGCCGCGTCGAGATCGGCGATAGCGGCTTTCGATCCGAGCGAGAGCCACCCGACACGGCGGATGGTCGGGCCCGGCTGCGCGCGGCTCAACCGATGCGCGACGAGCAGGCCGATGCTGCCTGCCAGTAGAACGTTGCGGCGCGTGATCAACGAATCACCTTGTCGAGGGAGGAAGTCTGGCCATCGTACGCGTATGTTTTCAGCCGCCGACCGCCCGCAGATTCAGCGTGTGGCTTCGACCGAGCCAGATCGCGCAGTCCCGATGGTCGCGCAATTCATTGCCGGTATTGGGATGGACGAACACGTCGAGCGCGCCGTGATTGAGTGCCAGCCAACCGACGACGTCGGAAAATTCCGCGGGCGCAAACGCGATCTGGTAGCTCCATCGTGGATGGGGCCCGACCTCCCGCTCGTGAAAGCGGCCCATCTCGATCCTGCCGGCAAATTGCGCGGTGACGACATCGCGAAATGCCCTGGTGGCATCGCGACTGGCCGCATCGAAATAGACATGCGCGTGCCAGCTCGTGATGCGTGAGATATCGAGATGCGCCAGGTCCGTCTTGCTTCCTGGCGAGCCGCTCACTGGATCACCTCGTCCGCGCGCAGCAGCAGCGATTGCGGGATCGCGAGCCCCAGCATCTTGGCGGTTTTCAGGTTGATCACCAGCTCAAACTTGGTCGGCTGTTCGATCGGCAGGTCGCCGGGCTTCGCGCCCTTGAGTATCTTGTCTACCAAGGCGACAACGCGATCGAACGTTGCCATTTCGTTTGGCGCGTAGGAAACCAGGCCGCCGGCCGCCACGAACCGCCGACCTTCCGCAATCGTTGGCAGGGCGTATTGCGATGCGAAGCCCATGATCCGGTCGCGATTGGACACGAAAATAGGGTCCGCGCGAACGATCAGCACTTCCGTCCGCTGCCGCGATACCTCCGCGAACGCGCGATCCAGGTCCGCGGGTGCCGCGACGTCCACGAATATCGGCTCCATGCCGAGCGAGCGGAAAACCTTGCCGTATTCGCTTCGGGTGAGGCGGATATATTGATTGGCCGGATCGACGAGCTCTGCGATGCGCGTGGCTTTGGGAAACAAAGTCCGAACGAGTTCCAGCCGCTTTGCCGCAAGCTCCGGGGCAATCGTCGTGACGCCGGTGATGTTCCCGCCGGGCCTGGACAGGTTCTTGACCAGGCCAAGAACAACAGGGTCGCCCGTCAAGGTCACGATCGGAATGGTCGACGTCGCGTTCCGGGCCGCGACCGACGCGACGGCACCGAACGCCACGATGACTTCGACGTTGTCGCGCACGAGCTCCGCGGCGAGAGCGGGGACGCGTTCCGATTTGCCGTCGGCAACGCGCCGTTCGACGATCACATTCTGGCCCTCGATCCAGCCGAGCTCACGCAGATTGTCGGACAGAAACGAATTCTCGATGGTTCCAGTCACCAGAACGCCGATGCGCCTGATTTTTTCCACCGGCTGCGCCCGCGCCGCGCGCACCGCCGTAATGATGAGGCCGATGCCGCCGGCCAGCAGAACACTGCGCCGCGTGATCACTGAATCACCTCGTCCGCGCGCAGCAGCAGCGGCTGCGGAATGGTGAGGCCGAACGCCTTCGCGGTCTTGAGGTTGACGATCAGCTCGAACGTTCTGGCCTGTCCGATCGGAAGATCCCCCGGCTTGGCTCCTTTCAGGATTCGATCGACGTAGGTCGCGGCCTCGCGCACGACCGCTTCCCTCTTCGCGGCGTAGACAAGCAGATCCGGCGAATAGACGCGCACGTCGGAGATCGCCGGCAGGTGGTGCCGGATCGACAGGTCGAGGATTTCCTTGCGATATCCGTTGAGATGCGGGTTGCCCCAGATAAGCAATGCCTGATCCTGCTCCCCGACCATTTCGTCGAATCGCTTGTTCAGATCGTCGAGCGATTCGAATTGAAAAAAGCTGACGCGAATCCCGAGCTTTGCAGCGGCAGTCGCAGTGGCGCTTCGGTACAACTCATAGCCGGGCCCTTCGAAAAGATTACCGCGGAGCACGGCCACCCGGCGAAGACCGGGGACGATTTCCTGCAAGAGCTGCAGGCGCTTGCCCATCATTTCCGGCGAGACGATCTGCATGCCGGTCAGGTTGCCGCCGGGCTTGGCCAGGCTCTTGACGCCCGGTATCGACTCGAGTGTTCCGGCGTTAAGGGCGACAACGGGGATTGTCTTGGTGTGCGCCAGCATGACCTGCGCGAGTCCCGCGTTCGGAACAGCGATCACATCGGGACGGGCCGCGACCAATTGCGCGGCAAGGGTATCGAGAGCATCGGATCGCCCTTCGGCGAAGCGAGCATCGACGGTCAGGTTCGTTCCCTCGATGTACCCCAGCGCGCGCAGATTCGAGATGAGCAACTCGAACGATCCGCCATCGTAGAGGCTGCTCCCTTTCGAACCTTGGCCTAGGTAGCCCAACCGGTAGACCTTGCCGGATACTTGTGCATCGGCAAGCCGTCTCGCCGCGAGCAGCGCAACCACAACGCCGGCGACAAAGCTCCGTCGATTCATTGCCGAATCATCTCGCCGCGAAGGGAATCCGCTCATACTACGCTAACGCAGCAGGCTTTATCCTTCGTGGCAACGAGCTTATGATGAATCCCCGGGGCGTTATGGAACGGGTCCTGCGCCTCGAAACTGCAAGGAGCGAGACATGGCCAAGAAAAAGAGCGATTCCGGCGTTTACCGCGTCACGGAAATCATCGGCACCAGCACGGTGTCCTGGGAGGCCGCGGCGAAAAACGCCATCGAAACCGCGGCGAAGTCGCTGCGTGATCTGCGCATCGCCGAAGTCAGCAAGCTCGACATGAAGATCGAGGGCGGCAAGGTCGCGGCGTATCGCGCGCGAGTATTGCTGTCGTTCAAGTACGACGCCTGACCGTCAATTCGTCGCCGAAACGATCCAGCTCGAACCATTCAGGCTGACTTGACCATCGCGCGCGGCCAGCGGGGTGAGCGCGCGCTCGACGGCATCCAGAATCACGGGCAGGTGCGCAGCACCCACTTCGCGCACCAGGCGGGAGACTGGCCCGATCTGCGTCACGAAATCGGCGGCCGCGTGCGGCGTCGCGCCGAGCGGGATCGCCGCGTCGAAGCGCTGGAGGTCGATCGCCCCGAAGCCTGCGTCGGCAAGGATGGCGCGCACCCTGCTTTCGTCGGCAAACGCAAACGGCCCGGGCGCATCCGGATCGGGCGGCGCCGGCGTGATTCCCATCGCCGCGCGCGCAGCGGACAGGGGCGCCATCACCCACGGATTGTCCCGTGGCGTTCGCCAGCAGACGAAGGTGCACCGGCCCCCTGCTTTCAGCGATTGGCGCATGTGGCCGAAGGCCCGGGCCGGTTGGCTGAAAAACATGACGCCGAAGCGCGAGAACAGTAAATCGATGTTCGCAGGAAGTGCGGCCTCGGAGGCATCGGCTTCCCGGAATTCCGGCTGGGCGTGATCCGCCGACACGCTGAGCGAGCGGGCAACGTCGAGCATGGGCCTCGACACGTCCACGCCCAGGACCGTGCCGGCCTTGCCGACAAGTCGCGCAATTTCGATCGACGTGTCGCCACATCCGCAACCGATGTCGATCACGCGCTCACCCGGTTGCGGCGCCGCGGCCTTCAGCGCGACGTCGCCGAACGGCACAACCATGCGGCCGGTCTCCTTCTGCAACTTGACCCATCGCTCGCCCTGGATGCCGTTCCAGTCGGCGATCTGTTGGGAATTGTCGGCCATCGCCTGGCTGTCGACCATTATGTGCGGCTCCCGGTTTCGATCAGTTCGATCTTGTAGCCGTCGGGATCCTCGACAAAGGCGATCACCGTCTTGCCGCCCTTGACGGGACCCGCCTCGCGCGTAATCCGGCCGCCGAATTTCCCCGTCAACGCGCGCACGGCATCGCAGGTCGCCGCGGCGTTGTCGACAGAGACCGCGACATGGCCGAAGCCGCTGCCGATGTCGTATTTGTCGACGCCGTAGTTATAGGTGAGCTCGAGGACCGCGCCCTTCGACTCGTCGTCGAAGCCGACGAACGCCAGCGTGTACTTGTACTCGGGGTTGTCGGATTTTCGCAAGAGCTTCATGCCGAACACGCCCGAATAGAAATCGATCGAGCGCTGCAGGTCGCCGACGCGGAGCATGGTGTGGAGAATTCTCATCCGGGTTTCCCGTCAAATCTCGATCATCTCGAAATCTTCCTTGCGCGCGCCGCATTCGGGACAGGTCCAGTTCGGCGGAACGTCCTGCCAGCGCGTGCCGGGGGCGATGCCCTCGTCGGGCGCGCCGGTGGCCTCGTCGTAGATCCAGCCGCAAATGAGGCACATGTATTTCTTCAATTCGGAATCCGTACCGGCGGCGCGTGCCCCCGGATCGAGGCGTGATTCTATGGAGGACATGGCGCGATTATAATTGGGATTCGTGTGCGGAATAACTCCGCGCACTTGGGGCCACGGCCAGGACATGACCAAGATCAACTTCGGTTCCGGGCCCTATCCGCTGGCAGGCTGGATCAACGTCGACCTGGACCCCGCGGGTCGGCCGGACGTGGTGGCCGACCTGGCCCGCCCGCTTCCATTCGCGACGGCCGTGGCCGACTTCATCCACACCGAGGACTTCATCGCGCAACTCGATCCGGTTCCATTGCAGGGCTTCCTGCGCGAATGCCGGCGCATCCTGAGGCCCGAGGGCGCGATGCGGATGCTGACACCCGACCTCGCGCGGTTCGCGCGCATGTATCTCGAGGATCCCGGCCATCTCATCTGGATCTGGAACACGTTTGTCGGCGTGCCGCTGCAAACGGGCACCGCCTGCGAGGTACTGAATCTTGGCATGCGCTTGGCAGGCCGATTCCAGTACGATTTCCCGACGTTTTCGCGGATCGCGGCGCAGGCGGGCTTCGATACGGCCGTCGTCGCCTACAACGAAAGCCGCTTCGAAGCGTTGCGCGGATTGGACCTGCGCCGGACCGACGAGGCGGTAAGCATGTATCTAGAGTGCACGCCGCAAGCCTGACATGGAACGCCCGATTCGCGCATCGGGTAAAATGCGCAATGCATGACAAGTGTGGTTTCCGGAATTGCGTTCGCGTCTTCGCATGATGCCTCCCGAATCCGAATCCGGCTTTCCTCCCATCGTCCTGGCGTTCGCGGCGTCCGATCCCTCGGGCGGCGCCGGGATGCAGGCCGACCTGCTCACGCTCGCGAGCATGGGCTGCCATCCGGTGTCGGTGATCACCGCGCTGACGGTGCAGGACACAGCGGGCGTCGAGGGCGTGCTGCCGATCGAGTCCGACTGGGTCGCGGACCAGGCGCGCTGCCTGCTCGAGGACATGCCGGTCGATGCATTCAAGATCGGCGTGCTGGGCAGCGTCGAGAATATCGCCGCGATCGCCGAGATCGTCTCCGACTATCCCGATGTGCCGTTGATCCTCGACCCTGTGCTCGCTTCGGGCCGCGGCGACGAGCTCGCCACCGACGAGATGACGCACGCGCTGCGCGAATTGCTGTTGCCGCAGACGACGATCGTCACGCCGAACAGCCTCGAGGTGCGACGGCTGGCCGAAGCCGACGACGACGAGGAGTTGTCGATCGAGGCCTGCGCGATGCGCCTCATTGAGGCCGGTTGCGAATACGTGCTGGTGACCGGCACGCACGAAAATACGCCGCAGGTCGTCAACACATTGTATGCAAAGAGCGGTGTCGTGCGCACCGATACGTGGCCGCGCCTGCCGGGCACCTACCACGGCTCCGGTTGTACGCTGGCGTCGGCCATTGCCGCGATGCTCGCCAACGGCCTTGACCTGGCCGATGCGGTGCGCGAGGCGCAGGATTACACGTGGCACACGCTGCAGAAGGCCTATCGCCCCGGCATGGGCCAGTACTTGCCGGATCGCCTCTTCTGGGCGCGCGAGGAGGCCGAGGCGCGCACCGATGCGTCCGACGCCGCGCCCGCCGCCGATGCGCGCGGCAGCCACTGATCCCTTCGCCCGCGCTGATGATCAAGGCGGCGAGACCATCGCGCTGGACGCGGCAATTGCGCGGGCTCTATGCGGTGACGCCCGACATCGCCGATATCGACGTGCTGATTGCCAAAGTCGAGGCGGCGATTGCCGGAGGCGCGCAGGCGATCCAGTACCGCAACAAAACCGCGTCGCCTTCGCAGAAGCGCAAGCAGGCGGAGATGCTGGTCCGTGTGTGCGCCGGCGGCGGCGCCGTTTTTATCGTCAATGACGACGCGACGCTCGCGCGGGACGTCGGCGCGGCCGGCGTGCACATCGGCGAAGACGACGGCCCGATCGGCCGCGCGCGCGAAGTGCTGGGCGAGGCCATGCTGGTCGGCGTGTCCTGTTACAACGATCTGTCGCGCGCGAAGCGCCTGGTTGCGGAAGGCGCCGACTACATCGCGTTCGGCAGCTTCTTTCCGTCGCCGAGCAAACCGGACGCGCGGCGCGCCGATGTTCCGTTGCTGCGCCGTGCCCGTACGCTGGGCGTTCCCGTCGTAGCGATCGGCGGCATCACCGCGGCCAACGCGCGCTCGCTGGTGGAGGCGGGCGCCGATGCGCTTGCCGTGGTGTCGGACGTGTTCGGCCACGACGATCCGGCAGCGATCACGCGTGCCGCCGCAGCGATCGCGTCGCTTTTCGGTCCGCCTTCGGCCGCGAAAGCATGACCCGCAACGAAGAACTCTTCGCGCGCGCGCAGCGCACGATCCCGGCCGGCGTCAATTCGCCGGTGCGCGCCTTTCGCTCGGTCGGCGGAACGCCGCGTTTTTTGACGCGCGGGCAGGGCGCCTATGTGTGGGACGCCGACGGCAAGCGCTACATCGACTATGTCGGTTCATGGGGCCCTGCGATTCTCGGCCACGCGCATCCGGACGTCGTGCGCGCGGTGCAGGAGAGTGCGCGGCATGGGCTCTCGTTCGGCGCGCCGACGGAAGCGGAAATCGTCATGGCGGAAACCCTTTGCCGAAGGCTGCCGTCGCTCGAGCTCGTGCGGCTCGTGTCGTCCGGAACGGAGGCGACGATGTCCGCGCTGCGCCTGGCGCGCGGCTTCACGGGCCGGGCAAAGATCGTGAAGTTCGAAGGCTGCTACCACGGCCATGGCGACAGCCTGCTCGTGAAGGCGGGGTCCGGCGCGCTCACGTTCGGACAGCCGTCGTCGGCGGGCGTGCCGGCGGAAATCGCGCAATTGACGATCGTCGTGCCGTACAACGACATCGGCGCGGTGGCCGCGGTCTTTGCCGCGGAGGCGGGCGCGATCGCGGCGATCATCGTCGAGCCCATCGCAGGCAACATGAACCTCGTCATGCCGAAGAAGGGATTTCTCGAAGGCTTGCGTTCGTTGTGCGACCAGCACGGCGCCGTGCTGATCTTCGACGAGGTGATGACCGGCTTTCGCGTGCACCGCCAAGGCGTCCAGGGCCTCACCGGAATCACGCCGGACTTGACGACGCTGGGCAAGGTGATCGGCGGGGGCATGCCGGTCGGCGCGTTCGGCGGCAAGCGCGCGATCATGGAAAAAATCGCGCCGCTCGGTCCTGTGTATCAGGCGGGCACGCTGTCCGGCAATCCTGTTGCGGTCGCTGCGGGACTCGCCACACTTGGCGCGACCGAATCGCCGGGATTCTACGAAGCGCTGAGCGAGGCCACGCGCTCGTTCACCGAAGGACTCGCCGGCGCAGCAAAACGCGCGGGCGTCGCGTTCTCGGCGCAGTCGATCGGCGGCATGTTCGGAATCTATTTCGCGGCGCGCGTGCCGGATTCGTACGACACGGTGATGGCGGTTGACCGCGAGCGCTTCAACCGCTTCTTCCACGCGATGCTCGATGCAGGGATCTATCTGGCGCCGTCGGCCTTCGAGGCCGGGTTCGTATCGGCCGCGCACACGCCCGCCGATATCGCCGCGACAATCGCCGCGGCCGAAGCGGCATTCATAAAAATCGCTTAGCAATCCGCGTCTTTTGGGGCGCTTTGGAGCCTCGATCGGCCCGCATTCGCCAACATCGTCCGGAACTTAGCGGTGCAGCAGCGGGTCTGTCGTCCGCCGAACACGCCATCTCGCCCTCGCGCCTTGGGTGCGCCGATTGTCGGCGACAACTCGTCGGGTTGACGGGCAAGCCCTTCGCTATTGCCATTCCGTCGGGATGCGACGACAGTTTTGGTATCGCGTCGAAACAGGACAACGCTGCACGCGGCTTGAATCGCAAAGGGAGCCTTTGAGCCCGTGGCTTCCCCGCGAAAACATGTCGCGCATGCTATGATCAACCGGTTTTTCTTCAACAATTTCAAACTGATACAACGTGGACGCCCCGGCCAGAAAACGCATAGGTGAGTTGCTGATCGAGCGCGGCAAGCTCGACGCGGCGACGCTCGAGCGCGCGCTGCGCCTGCAGCAGGAATCCGGCGAAAAGCTGGGTGCGTTGCTCGTCACGCTGGGCGTCGTCGCGCAGCGCGACGTGGCCGAGGCGCTGGCGGCGCAGCTCGAATTGCCGTTGGTCGACGTCGCCGGCTATCCGGAATTTCCGATCCTCGAAGAGCGCGTTTCGCCGCGCTTCCTGCGTGAGACCCGCGCGCTGCCGCTGCGCGAGGACGAATCCGAGGTCGCGCTCGCGATGGTCGACCCGACGGATGCGTACACGATCGGCGCGTTCGAAATGGTCACCGGGCGCGCCGTGCGGCCGATGGTCGCTATCCCTACCGAGCTCGACGCGGCACTCGAGCGCCTGTACGGCAGCGGCAAGTCCGCGCAAAGCCAGTTGATCGGCGATGTCGAGACGCGCGTCGACGAGCTCGCGTTCGACGCCGACGTGCAGCAACTGAAGGACCTGGCCTCCGAGGCGCCGGTCATCCGCCTCGTGAGCCTCCTCATCACCAACGCGCTCGACATGCGCGCGTCCGACATCCACGTCGAGCCGTTCGAGAACAAGTTGAACGTGCGCTATCGCGTCGATGGGGTGCTGCACGATGTCGAGTCGCCGCCGAAGCGCCTGTCCGCCGCCGTGATTTCGCGGATCAAGATCATGGCCAACCTGGACATCGCGGAACGAAGGCTTCCGCAGGACGGCCGCATCCGGCTGCGCGTCCAGGGCAAGGAAATCGACCTGCGCGTGTCGACGGTGCCGACGATGCACGGCGAATCGGTGGTGATGCGGATTCTCGACAAGGGCGGCGTCGCGCTCGACTTCCAGAAGCTTGGCTTCGAGGAAGACACGCTGAAGCTTTTCCTCGACGTGCTGATGGAGCCGCACGGCATCCTGCTGGTCACGGGGCCGACGGGCTCGGGCAAGACGACGACGCTGTACACGGCGCTCGACCGCTTGAACCAGCCCGACGTGAAAATCCTCACCGTCGAGGACCCCGTCGAATACCAGATGGTGGGCATCAACCAGATCCAGGTGAAGCCGCAGATCGATCTGACGTTCGCCAATGCGCTGCGCTCGATCGTCCGCCAGGACCCGGACGTCATCATGATCGGCGAAATCCGCGACCTGGAAACCGCGCAGATCGCCGTGCAGTCGGCGTTGACCGGCCACCTCGTGCTGTCCACCGTGCATACGAACGACGCCTCGTCGACAGTGAACCGCCTGCTCGACATGGGCGTCGAGGATTATCTGCTCACATCGACGGTGATCGGCATCCTTGCGCAGCGGCTGGTGCGCAAGCTCTGCCCGAGCTGCAAGGAGCCCTACCACGCGTTGCCGGAAGTCGTCGAACAGCTGGGGCTCGACAAGTTCGCCAACACGCGCGACATGACGCTCTTCCACGCGAAGGGCTGCGCGCAATGCGGGCACACCGGCTACCTCGGCCGCTTCTGCATCCTCGAGATGCTGCCGATGACCGACCCGCTGCGCAGCCTCGTCATGAAGCACGCCAACTCCAATGAGCTCAAGTCCGAGGCGCAACGCGGCGGCATGCTGACGATGTACGAGGATGGCATGCGCAAGGCGATCCGCGGCGATACCACATTCGAGGAAGTCCTTCGCGTCACGCGGGAAGCGTAGGGACTGACCGATGCCTTCATACCGTTACCGTGCCGTGAATCCGGCGGGCGAAGTCGCCGTCGGCGAGCTCGACGCCGCCAACGAAGCCGAGATCGTCGATCGCCTGCGCGACCAGGGACTGATGCCGATGCAGATCGCGTATGCCACCGGCGCCGGTGCGCAGGCCGCGGGTGCAGCGATGGTTCGCGACGCGGGATCGCCGCGCCGAGCATGGTTCCAGGCGAAGAGCGTTTCGCGCGACCAGCTCCTCGCGTTCACGCGCGAAATGGCGACGTTGCTGCACGCCGGCATGACGCTCGACCGCGCGCTCGAAGTCCTGATCGGTCTTGCGGCCACCCCCGCGGTCGCCGCATTGCTGCAGGGCATTCGCGACGACGTGCGCGGCGGCAAGGCGCTGTCGCAGGCGCTCGATGCGCGGCGCGACGTGTTCTCGCGCTTCTACGTCAGCATCGTCCGCGCGGGCGAGGCGGGAGGCGCGCTCGGCGTCGTGCTGCAGAGGCTCGCCGACACGATGGAGCGCAACAAGGAGCTGCGCGACACGGTCAAGTCCGCACTTATCTATCCGACGATCCTCGTCTGCGTCGCGGTGGCTTCGGTCATCCTGCTCCTGTCGTGGGTCGTGCCGCAATTCGAGTCGACGTTTGCGCAGGCGGGCAAAGCGCTGCCGCTGCCCACGCAGGTCGTGATCTTCGTCGGCAAGTTCCTGAAGGAGTGGTGGTGGGCGATGCTGGCTGTGATCGTGCTTGGCGTTGCATGGTTCCGCCGCCGCGGCAACATCCCCGCGATCCGCCTGAAGCGCGATACGCGAATGCTGCGCGCGCCGCTGCTGGGTGATCTCCTCGCGAAGATCGAGGTCGCGCGATTTGCGCGCACGCTTTCGACGCTTCTCGGCAACGGCGTCACGCTGCTGGCCGGCCTGTCGATCGTCAAGGAGACGATGACGAACATGCTGCTCTCGGGCGCGCTCGAGGGCGTGATCGCCAAGCTGCGTGAGGGCAAGGGCTTCGGCCGCCCGCTCGCGGAGACCAATCTTTATCCGCGCCTTGCGATCCAGATGATCCTGGTGGGCGAGGAGTCCGGGCGCCTGGAGGAGATGCTCGCGCGCGTCGCCGACGTCTACGACCGCGAAGTGCAGGTCGCCGTCAAGCGCTTCCTGGCCATCCTGGAGCCCGCGCTGATCCTGGGGCTCGCGGTGCTGATCGGCGGCATCGTGCTGTCGATCCTTCTGGGCGTTCTCGGCATGACCGAACTCGCCGGCACATGATGCGTCCAACCTACCTTTGCGCCGGCTGGACAAGGCGCCCATCGATATGACGCGACAAGCGAAAGAACGACCATGACCCCTCTTGCGAAGCACCCGCGGCAACGCGGTATGACACTGATCGAAATCCTCGTGGTGCTGGTGCTGATCGGCGTCGTGATGGGGATCGTCGGCAGCAAATTCATCGGCCAAGGCGAGAAGGCGAAGGCCGACGCCGCCAAGATCGAGATCAACCAGATCGGCAACACGCTGGATCTTTTCAAGCTCGAGGTCGGCCGCTATCCGACGACATCGGAGGGACTGCAGGCGCTGGTGACGGCACCTTCGGGCGCGCCGAACTGGAACGGCCCGTATTGGAAGAACGCAACGGTGCCGAAGGATCCGTGGGGCAACGAATACAAGTACAGCTCGCCCGGCACGCACGGAACGGCGTACGACATCGTTTCGCTCGGCGCCGACGGCAGGGAAGGCGGCGAGGGGCCCAACAAGGACATCACGAGCTGGTGACCGCGCCGCGGCATCGCTCCGACATCATGCGCAGGCACGCCGGCTTCTCGATGATCGAACTGCTCGTCGTCCTCGTGATCATCTCGATCGCGTCGGCGCTGATCATCCCGATGTTCGGCAAGGGCGTGTCGACGACGGAGTTGAAAAGCGCCGCGCGCCAGCTCGCTTCCGGGCTGCGCCTCGCGCGCAGTGAAGCGCTGACGCAACGCCGCGAGACGTTTCTCGTCCTCGACGTGGCGGGACGCCGCTTTAAGGTAGACCAGGACCCGAAGGAATACTCGCTGCCGCGCGAAGTCGACTTGAAACTCTTCACCGCGCAAAAGGACCTGGTCGACGAAAAGGTCGGTTCGATCCGCTTCTTTCCCGACGGCGGCAGCAACGGCGGCCGCATTACCGTTGCGTCCGGCGAGCGCAAATTCGAAGTCGACGTCGACTGGCTGACCGGCCGCGTCGCGATCCTCGATTGATATGAACGACCCCCACGCTCGCCTCACTTGCGTTCGGCTTCGCTGCCCCCCGAGGGGGCGGTCAGTCCCTTGGGACGGCCCTGCGGGACTGACATGAAACGACAACGCAACGGCGGATTTTCGCTGATCGAAGTGCTCGCCGCCTTCGTGATCCTGGCGCTCGTCGTCACCGCGTTGTTCCGCCTCTTTTCGGGCAGCCTCAATAACGCGTCCGCGGCCGAAGAATGGAGCCGCGCGCTGCTGCTCGCGGAATCGCAACTCGACATCGCCGCCTCGGCCCAAACGCTGAAGGAGGGCACGGAGCGCGGCAGCGAGGCCAGCGGCCGCATGCAGTGGGAGTCACGCGTCGATCCTTATTCGCCGCCCGGCACGAGCCCTGATCTCGAGCGCGCGGCCGAGTCCCTCGGCACGCGCCTCTATCGCGTCACGACGGAAGTGAAATTTCCCGGCGCGATCAAGGGCGAGCGCACGCTGTCGCTGACGACGATCAAGCTCGCAAGGCGGAACCTGCAATGACCCGCGGCCGAAATTTCCCCGCCGCAAGCGTGGGGGTCCACATCCGCGGCTTCACGATGATCGAGCTCATGATCGCGCTCGTGCTGTTGGCACTCATGTCGGCGGTGCTGTTCGGCTCGCTCAACGTCGCGGGCCGCAGCACCGACGCGGGCACCGCGAAGGCCGAAGCGTCGTCCGGCATGCGGCTCGCCGGTGACTACCTGCGCACGCAACTGGCCGCGCAGCATCCGCAGCGCATGCGCAAGATCCAGGAGTTTCCGTTGCTCTTCGGGGGCGACGCGGATCAGTTGCGTTATGCCGCGCCGCTGCCGGGCCGCGTGGGATTGGGTGGCGTCTGGTACTACCGGCTCAAGCTCGCGACGGTGGCGGGAAGGGGCAAGCCGTCGCTGATCCTCGAGCGGATGATTCCGGACCTGAATGCGATCGACAAGCCCGAGTTCGTCGACGCCGAACACTCGGTGCTCGCCGACGACATCAAGGAATTGAAGCTCGGCTATTACGGCATCAGCAACGGCGCGCCGGTCGACGAAGAGCCGACGTGGCGCGACCAATGGGACGACCCGCAGCTCCTGCCGCAACTCATTCGCGTGGACGTGACACCTGAAAAAGGGCCGGCGTGGCCCACGCTCGTCATCGCGCCTCGCGAAGCGCCGGAAGCCGGCTGCCGCAGTTGGGACGCGAACCGCCACCATTGCAACGGAGCGTGACGATGCGCCGCGCTGCCCACTCTTGTTACATGTGTCATTCCGAGCGCAGCGAGGAATCTGCTGCCTGCAATGACATTGTGGTGCTGCAACGGTCTGCTGGCCGCCGCCAGCGCGGCATCGCGCTCGTGCTCGCATTGTGGCTGACGGTCATGCTTACGGTAATCGGCGGCGGCTTCGCGTTTGCGATGCGCAGCGAAGCGCTCGCCGCGCGCAACATGATTTCGCTTTCGCAGGCGCGTGCCGCCGCCAACGGCGCGATCGAGCGCACGGTATTCGAGCTCTCGCGCATTGCCACGCCCGAAACGTGGAAGCGCGACGGCGTCGTGCACACGTGGTCCGACGGCGACATCAAACTCGCCGCGAGCGCCACCGACGAATCCGCGAAGATCGACCTGAATGCGGCAACTCAGGCGCTGCTGCGCAGCCTCTTCATGAACATCGGCGGCGCGGACGCGGACCTGGCCGCGCACATCGCCGACGCGATCCAGGACTGGCGCGACGCCGACGACCTCACGCGCCCGAATGGCGCCGAGGAAGCCGACTATCGCGCGGCGGGTCTCAAGTACAAGCCCGCCAACGCGCCGTTCGAAACCGTGACCGAACTGGCGCGCGTGATGGGCGTGACACCCGCGATCTATGCGCGCGTGGCCGACAGCCTGACGGTTTTTTCGCGCCAGGCGGGCGTCAACCCCGCAACCGCGTCGCGCAACGTGCTGCTGTCGCTGCCCAACGCCACGCCGGAGGCGGTCGACGCCTTCCTGCAACTGCGGGGCGACGCGCTCAAAGCCAATCTGCCGGTTCCGCCGTTTCCGCCGGCACAGGGGTTTACAGCCGGGGCAGCGCCGGTGTGGCGCGTCCACGCGGAAGCGATCATGCCCGATGGTGTAACCTTCGCCCGCGAAGCCGTCGTCAAGCCCTCCGGCGACATGAGCCGCCCATTCGTGGCGCTGGCCTGGCTCGATCCGATCACGCAACCGCCTTCCGGCGCCGCTGGCGCCGCCCCGGCCGACGACAAAGACAAGAGTTATGGCCGCCCGTGAACTGACGCTCCCCGCATTGGGGCCACGCTTGGCGGCCCACTTGCGTGAACTCGCACGCCGCTTCGGCGTGGCCGGCTTCTGGCTGTGGTGGATGGCGCAACTCAACGCCCTGGTGCCGCGCAAGCCGCGTGCGGCGCTCGAACGCCGCCGCTTGCGCCCGGTGCTCGCGTTCGAAGGCGACCACGCAACATTGTGGAAGCCGGGCATGGACGGCGAGCGCGCCATGATGATGCCGGCGACCACGATCGTACTCACCGGCGACGCCGCGTCGGTGGCCAGTTCCGGACGCACGGCGGTCGGCTCGCTTGCAACTGCGGTCTACGGTGCGATCAATGCGGCGCCGCGCGTATTGGTTTCGTTGTCCTCGCGCGACGTGCTGCGCAAGTCACTCGTCCTGCCGGCAATCGTCGAGCCCAACTTGCGGCAGACGCTGGCCTACGATCTCGACCGCCACACGCCGTTCAAGGCCGAGGAGCTCTATTTCGACGCGACCGTTGTCGGACGCAACGCCGAGAAAAAGGAAATCCGCGTCGACCTGGCGGCGTGCCGCAAGTCCGTGCTGGATGTGGCCATGCGGCATGCGGCGGCGTGGGGTGCGGCCGTCATCGCCGCGGTGCCCGAGCCTCCCGTCACCGCAGCGCAATCGCGCCTGAATCTGTTGCCGCACGAAGCGCGTTCATCGCGCGCCGTGTGGAGGCGCTGGCAATTCTGGCTGCCGCTGGCGATGGTCGCGCTGGTTGCACTGGCGGCGATCGCGATTCCGCTCTGGCAGAAGCGCGATTACGCCATTGCGCTCAATATTCTCGCAGGCGAAGCAAGGACGCAGGCCGCCGTGTCCGAAGCGTTGCGCGCCGAACTCGAGACCAAGGTCGGCGACTACAACTTCGCGCTGGAAAAAAAGTACGCATACCCGAGCGCATTTCGCGTGGTCAACGAAGTGAGCCGCGTGCTGCCCGACGACACGTGGCTGACGCAATTCGAGATGAAGAGCATCGCCAAGGGCAAGGAAACGCAGCGCGAGCTCCTGGTCCGCGGCGAAACGGCCAACGCCGGGCGCCTCGTGCAACTGGTCGAGGAGTCGCCGCTCTTCGCGCAGACCGCGCCGCGCTCGCCGACGACCAAGATCCAGCCGGGCCCGGGTGAGATATTCGATCTCGGCGCGCAACTGAAGCCGCAAAGCGCCCCTGTGCAGGTCGCGTTGCTTCCGTTCGACAAGGCCGCGCAACCCGCGCCGGCCGCACCCGCAACGCCCACGCCGCCCGTCGCTGCGCCCGCCGCAGCCGCGCCGGAAACCCCGCCTGCGCCCTCCGCTTCGTCCGCGCCCGCGCCTGACGCCACGGCATCGCCCCCGCCCGCGGCGCCGGGCACACCCCTGCAGGCAGCCACTCCCGCGCCGGCCGGGCCGAGTTCGAGGGCGGCGATCCCTCCGCGTGGCGCACCCGATCCGTGGCTATCCGGGGGCGCGCGGAGATCGAGCCCTGTGACGGTGCCGCCGCCGGCAAACGGCGCGAAGGATCCGACCGCGGCGGGAGCCAAGCCGTGACGCCCGCTGTCGTCTCGCGTTTGACGCCGCCGCAGCAACGCGCGCTCGCCATCGGGCTGCTCGTCCTCGCGGTCCTCGTCGCGCTCGCCGTACTGCTGGGCCCGATTGTGCTGTTTCACCGGCACTACGACGTCGCGATCGCCGACACGACCACTCGTCTCGACACCTATCGGCGCGTCGCCGCGCAGGCGCCGGACCTGCGGGCCGCGCTGGATGCGATCAAGCAAAAGGACGGGCGTCGCTTCTTCCTCAAGAACATGGCGCCGAACCTTGCCGGCGCGGAGCTGTCGGACCTGGTCCGCGCCGCCATCGAGAACAACGGCGGCCGGATCACGACCAGCCAGAGCCCGGCGCCGCGTGAGGACGGACGCTTCCGGCAGACGTTCGTGACGGTGCAGTTCTTCGCAACCACCCCGGCACTCGCGAAGATCCTGGCCTCGCTCGACACGCAGGTGCCCTATACCGTGATCGACAACCTGACGGTGCGGCCGCTCAATGCATTCCGCGGCTTCAGGCCGGGCATCGGGCAGGAACCTGAAATGAATGTGCAGATGGACGTGTCCTCATGGGCGTTCGCCGAAACGCCCAAGGCCGCGCCCGCGCCGAAGTGAGGACGATCGCGATGAACGCACTCGACCCCAGGATCCGAAGCTGGCTCGTCTGGCTGCTGCCCTTCATCGTGCTCGCGGCCGTCATCGCGTGGGAGGCCGATTGGGGCCGCAAGTGGCGGCATGTGCCTTCGGTCGACGCCGCGGCGGTCCCGCAGCCGGTCGTCGTCGCCGTCCTTCCGGAATACACGCCGGCGGCTACACCCTCGGCGCAACACGATTTCGTCGACCGCACATTGTTCAATCCGACGCGAAGGCCCGCGCCGGCTGCCCCTGCCGAGGGGGGCAAGAGGCGGCTGCAGGCAGGCCAGTTCGTCCTGACCGGCACGCTGATCGTCGACGGCAAGGCCACGGCCTTCCTGCGCGAAAACGCCGGCGGCAAGTCGCGCCGCGTGTCGCAAGGGGACCAGATCAACGGCATGTTCGTCGCGGACGTGAAGCCCGACCGAGTCAAGCTGACGGTGGGCGACGAGTCCGAAGACTTGGTCCTCAAGATCGCCACCGGCCCGAAGACCACGACACAGCCCGTTGCGGCGGTGCCTGGCACTCCGGGCGCGCCGGCGATGGGCGGCGGAGCGACGCCGGGTGCGCCGACCACGGCCGATGTCCTGGCCGAGCGCCGCCGCGCGCAACAGGCCGCCGAGGCCGCTGCCAATCGCGCCGCGGCAAGGCAATCCGTGCTGAATGCGCCGCCCGCGGGCGCGTCGATACCGCCGACCGGGGCGCAGTCCGCGGCCGGTGCCGATCCTCGCTGGGTCGAGCAGGACGCGCGCGTCCGTGCACGGGCGAACAAGAAAGACCCGAGCGCGCAATGATCGGCGCATCCGGCATGCCTTCCCAATTTCGACAAAACGCAGCTCCTAGAATGGCGGCGAAACCATAATGAACCTCCAACAGTTCTCCGGCCTGCGCGGCGTGGCGGCAGTGGTCGCCTTCGCCCTCGCGGGATGCCAGACCACACCGATGGGCAGGGACACGGTCTCGGGGCGTGAAGACCCCGCGGCCGCGACCAAAAAAGCGCCGCTGGGCTTATCGCCCGAGATGGCCATCGCCGCCGCGCGCCCGCAAGGCGATGCGTCGACCGATTCGGCGCGAATGTACAAGGGCTCGGGCGTGGTCGTCAGAGGCATGCAGCAAGGCGGCAAGCTGCCGCCCGGGCCACCGATACAGCCGGCCGGCGGCGGCGTCATCCTGAACTTCGAAGGCGCGGACCTGCGCGAGGTCGTCCGCAACATCCTGGGCGACATCCTCAATGAAAACTACACGATCGACCCGGCGGTCGGCGGCACGGTGACGATCCGCACGTCGACCGGCATTCCGAAAGATTCGTTGGCTGCAACACTGGAACTCCTGCTTCGCGCGAACGGCGCGACGATGGTCAAGAACGGCGGCCTGTACCAGGTCGTGCCGCAGGCGGTCGCCGTGCGCGGCAACACGGTGCCCCAGCTCGGCAATTCGACGCGCGCGCTGCCGCCGGGCTTTTCAGTTCAGATCGTTCCGCTGCGCTACGTCGGCGTGAAGGAAATGGTGCGGCTGCTGGAGCCGTTCGCGAAGGACGCGCAGGCGGTGCGGCCGGACGAGCTGCGCAACCTGCTGATCCTGGCGGGCACGGAGCGCGAACTGCGCAACCTCATGGAAACGATCGACATGTTCGACATCGACTGGATGGCGGGCATGTCGGCGGGCGTGTTCACGCTTCAGAACTCGGACGTCAAGTCGGTGATGACCGAGTTGGACAAGATCATCGGCGACAAGAATTTGAGTCCCCTGGCCGGTATCCTGCGCATCATCCCCATCGAGCGGATGAACGCGTTGATGGTGATCACGCCGCAGCCCGCGTACCTCGACGAAGTGAAGAAGTGGATCGACCGCCTCGACAAGACCGGCGGCGACGGCGGCGGCCTGCAGTTCTACGTCTACAACCTGTCCAACCAGCGCGCGGAAAAATTAGGGCCGCTCCTGCAGCAGGCGTTCACCGGACGCCAGACGCAGCAGATCGCGCCCTCGGCGCCCACGGTGGCGCCCGGCACGCCGGCCGGCACGATCGTCAATCCGCCGACATTCTCGGCGGTCAACCCGACGACGGGAACGAATACGCCGCCGCCGCCCCCGACGCCGGTCCCCGGCGCGCCCGGCGCGCCCGGCGCGCCCGGCGCTCCGGGGACCGGCATCGTCCGCAACCTGCAGGTCGTCGCCGACAAGGACAACAACACGCTGCTCATCATCGCCACCGCCGCCGAGTATTCGGTGATCGAGGCGGCGCTGCGCAAGCTCGACGTGCCGCAGCGGCAGGTAGTGATGGAGGTCACGATCGCCGAAGTCACGCTCACCGACGACATCACGTTCGGCGTCGACTGGCTGTTCAAGGGCGGCGCGCCGTCGGGGCGCGGCTCGGGCGGCAACATCAACGGGCTCATCAGCACGCCCACGAACCCGGCCCTGCCGCCGTCGACGACGACGAATCCGGCGGTCGCGCTCGCGCAGGGCTTCACGTACATCCTCAACAACGCGAATTTCCCGGGCGGCATCCAGGCGGCGCTGAGGCTGCTCGACAGCTACGGCAACACGAAGGTCATCGCCAATCCGCACGTCGCGGCGCTCGACAACCAGAAGGCGACGATCAAGGCCGGCGACCGCATTCCGATTAATTCCAACACGACGGTCGGCGGCACGACCAACGCGATCACGACGACGTCGCAGTACATCGACACCGGCGTGCTGCTGCAGGTCACGCCGCACATCAACAACGGCGGCCTCGTCACGCTCGACGTGCAGGCCGAGGTCAGCGTTCCCGGCAACTCGGGTTGCGCGGCGGACCAGGGGTGCGCGCCGCCGATCTCGACGCGCTCGGTGCAGACGCTCATCTCCGTCCCGACCGGCCTCACGATGGTGATGGGCGGCCTCATCAACGAAACGCGCGGCAACACGTCGAGCGGCATTCCGCTCGTCTCGCGCATCCCGTTCCTGGGCGGGCTCTTCGGCCACCAGGAGCTGAAGGACAACCGCACCGAGCTCGTGCTCTTCATCACGCCGCGCGTGGTCGAGAACGAGAAGGACATCGGCCTCGTCATCGACGATCTGCGCAAGCGCATGGAGTACCTGGACCGGATGTTCCCGTCGAAGGATGTGCCGTCGACGATGCCCGGATTCACGATGACGCCGCCGCTGTTGCTGTCGCCGGCGGTGCCTTAATGCTGCGGTCTTCCCCGGGGGCTACCCCTCGTGTCATTCCGAGCGGAGCGAGGAATCTGCCGTAGCGGGCCACTCCTGGTGTCATTCCGAGCGGAGAGAGAACTCTGCTGTCGCGCGAACCGGGGCAGAAAAGCGTCGTCAAATTGCGACAATCTGCCCGGAAATTGTAAAAACGTCGCCAATGCCCGACAAGTGCATGTTGTTCACAGACAACATCGGGGAACTTTCTAGTCATTCTCGATTGACGACGGAAGTTCCTTTCTTTAGTCTTCACTCACACGATTGCGGCATTGGCGCAGTGGTGCGGGCGTGAAGGCACGTGCCGTGCAGCGGCGCCACAAAAAGGACGCAATCCAGATGATGCAAGGATGCAAGAGGAGCGCACTGCGCGCTCCGGCGGGAATTTGTGAAGTGCGGTATCTGGCAGTAGCGGTTCTGGCGGTGATGACCGCCGCGTGCGCGACGCTGACCCCGGACTCCCCAGCGGAGGAAAAGGTCAAGATCGTGACGGCGCGGGCGACGGCGCGGTGGAACGCGATCATCGGCAAGGATTTTGCAGCGGCGTACGAGTACATGTCGCCGGCAACCCGGGCCACGGTGACGGCGACGGGGTTCAAGACGATCGCGTCGCGGATTGCCTACCGCGAGGCGAAGGTAACCGGGGCAACGTGTGACGGGGCAACCTGCAGAGTAAAGCTGATGCTGACGTACGACGCGCCAACGCCGATGCCCACACCGATTCAGGGCAAGGATTCGAGAATGATGAGAGGCATCCACACGCCTCTTGAAGAAAACTGGGTTCTGGACCAGGGGCAACTCTGGTACGTCTGGCCCATTTGAGAACTGAAAAACGTTGCAAAATTTCCACAGGGGGGCCTCCGGGCGGAAACGATTCATTTGGACAAACCAAGCAGGCTGTACTACCATGATCGGCGCTGTCGGTTATAAAGTGATCACTTTAAATCGCAATCAGAAGGAGCTACTTCAAACCATGAACACTTTCACGAAAAAGTCTCTGCACGTTGCCCTGGCGGGCCTCGGCACGTTGGCCATGGCCGGCGCGGCTGATGCCGTCATGGTCAACCCGAACGGACTGGGACAAGTTTTGGTGTATCCGTACTACACGGTGCGCAGCCCGGCCGGCGCCGGCGTCGCGAACTACAACACGCTGCTGTCGATCGTCAACACGACGACGTCGCAAAAGGCCGTCAAGGTCCGTTTCCGCGAAGGCAAGGCTTCCAAGGAAGTCCTGGACTTCAACGTGTTCCTTACGCCTCGCGACATGTGGACTGCCGCTGTTGAGCCTGATGGCTCGGGCGGTGCACAAATCGAAACGACCGACAAAACCTGCACGATTCCCTCGTTCTCGTCCGGCGTCCCGGTTGCGTTCCGCACCGGCGCATACGAAGGCGACGGCGTCAAGGACGACTCGGTCGACCGTCTGACGGAAGGCTACTTCGAAGTGTTCGAAATGGCCACGTACGCCGCGTCCGATCCGCTGTCGATCGGGGCGAAGCACAGCGGCGGTGTTCCGAAGAGTTGCGCCGCGGTGACCGATGCGGCGGCGCAAATTGCCCCGCTGCCCCCGAACGGTGGATTGTTCGGCGGCGCAACGCTGATCAACGTGCTGACGGGCGATGCCTTCACGGAAGATGCCACGGCGCTGATCGAGTTCACGACCGTCGCCAGCTACTTTGACACGGGCTCCGCGAACCCGAACTGGACGCAGACCAACCCGGCCATCGGCGCAGCCGTCACGGCCTCGGGATCGATCGTGTCCGGCGTGTTTGCGACGGGCACCCTGGACCCGGAAAAGGCGTCCACGATGGCGCTGCAAAAGCAGTCGGTGAACAACGAGTTCGTCGGCGAATTGAGCACGCTGTCCGGCACGGACTGGGTATTGACGTTCCCGACCAAGCACCAGTTCGTCGACGAAACCAGCTTCACGCCGCCGTTCTCGTCTAAGCTCGACAAGACGGGCTCGTGCGACGGCGCATCGTTGAGCACGTGGGATCGCGAGGAAACCCCGGTAACGCCGGGCGGACCGGACTTCTCGCCGTCGCCGACGCCGTCAGGCTTCGCGCTGTGCTGGGAATCGAACATCATCTCGTTCAAGTCCACCGTCGGTTCAGGCATCGCCAACGTGCTGGGTTCGGGCAATTCCTACACGGTCTCGACGGGCTTCACCAACGGTTGGGCGCAGTTGACGTATGCCTCGACGGCCATCAATGTCGCCTCGGCCGGCGTGATCTACGATCCGACGTTCCTGAGCGGCCCCACAGGTACTTCGACGACGTTCTCGGGCCTGCCGACCATCGGCTTCGCGGTTCAGACGTTCGTGAATGGCACGTTGACCGATTCGGGCGGGCATTTGATCCAGTCCTCGTACGGCGGCAACTTCGGCCACCGCTACACGGGACCGCAATAAGGCTTGAGGTTTTACGCATGAAAAAAGGGGGCGGCCGCAAGGCTGTCCCCTTTTGTTTGCAGCAGTAACGAAACTGAGGCAACTGAGGCAACTGAGGAACGAACGGGCGCGGCAACGCGCCCGACGGTGCGGGCGTTTGGGGAGCGCCAGTGTATAATGAGCGTGGCTCGAAAATTGCTTTAGAGTCATCGCTCTAATTGGTTATCCTGGAGAACACCATGACGTCACGTTTGCGTACCCTTTTGGGCTGTGCGGCGTTGTTGCTGGCGTCCGCATTTACCGCGGGCGTGGCATCGGCGCAAAGCATCACGATCACCGGCTGCCAGTCACTGTCAGCACCGGTGACCAGCGGCAACAACATTTCCGTCACCTGCAATCCGAACGTCTCGCAGCCCGGCGCGCCGGTCTGCAGCGGCGCAAGCATCACCGGCACGAGCACGCTCACGTTCGCGGCAACCTGTACGGCCGGCACCAATCCGATCACGAAGATCACCTTTACCGCGACGCCTGGCGGGAGCGCCGACTGGTGCGGCCCCACTCCTCCGGCTTCACCTTGTGGTTCTTCCCCGTTCTCGGTAAGTGTCCCGAGTATCGCGGTTCCGACGGTCAGCACGACGTATGCCGTGACCGCCACCGATGGCACGCTGTCGGGCTCGGCCAGCGCGTTCTACTCGGTCTCCGGCGGCGGCGGCGGTGCGGTCGATCTTTCGGCCTGCACTTCGCTGGGATATACCGCCGCTTACTATGACATTGCCTACCCGATAACCGGAGTGAAGCACGTCGACTATATCTACCAAAATTCGATCCCGTCCGGGCTGATCTTCGGCAACGGCGCGGCGCTCGTGGTCCGGTTTACGACACCGGCACTGGGCCAGAACGATTCCACCCAGCCCAACTTCGCGGCCGAGATCGGCGCCAACAACAACCGCCAGGCAACGCTCGGTACGGCGCCCTGTCTCGTCCCGACGGCGAATTCACCGCTTCCGACCGACATGAACCACAACCTTCAGACGAATCCGGTCATCAAGACGCAGATTAGCCAAACGCCAGCCTTCCCGATCCAGATCGTGCCCAACGGGATTTGCAATCTCGGTGTTGCCTGTACGTGGTCGTCAATGGTATGGCTCGCGCCAAGCACGACGTATTACATCACGCTCGTCAACAAGAGCAGCTTTACTGGTACGCCTAACAGCTGCACATCAGCCAATTGCGACATGCGGCTCGATTTCAACAACTGACCCCTGCGCAAAATCCTGACGCAACCCGTCCCCGCCGCGCGCGGGGACGTTTTTTTTGAGTCTCGACAAATGAAACCAACCGTATTTCTGCCGCTCGCGATTGCGGCGGTGTTTCTCACTGCGGGCACGCACGCCGCGGCGCTGGATCCGAACGACGTCATCGCCGAGTCCTCGCGGGCGCGGCTGACCGTCGCCGACTACGAGGCTGAGCTCGCGCGGCTGCCCGCGAGCGCGCGCGCGGAATTCGCCGCCAGCGGGCTTCGCTTGAAGCAATATCTCGACAACCTCTACATGGCCCGCGTGCTCGCGGCCGATGCGCGCGCCGAAGGGCTGGACAAGGATCCGGTGCTCGCGCGCCAGATCGTCGTGCAGGTCGAGAAGCTGCTCGCGCAGGCGCGCGTCGAACGCATCGAGGCCGCCGCTGCCGCCGAATTCGACAAGTCGGCCGATAAATACGCGGCGCGCGTGCGCGAGCTCTACGATGTGAACCGCGCCAAGTACACGGTGCCCGAGCGCGTGCGCGCGGCGCACATCCTGATCACGGTCAAGGACGGCAAGGGCGAAGAGGCGAAGCGCAAGGCCGAGGAGGTGCGCGCGAAGGCGGTGGCCGGCGCCAACTTCGCGCAGCTCGCGCGCGAATTCTCGGACGACCCGTCAGTGTCGAAGAACG
>Ga0070708_100000419_pt1 | contig 31711 bp, 25 predicted proteins | sample KBSK5503metaG_FD_65469 | JGI IMG/M metagenome (GOLD analysis project Ga0070708, IMG submission 65469) | Corn, switchgrass and miscanthus rhizosphere microbial communities from Kellogg Biological Station, Michigan, USA - KBS K5-50-3 metaG | ecosystem: Host-associated > Plants > Roots >... | reverse complement strand
CGCGCCATCTTCGTAACGCATGAGTCCGCCGGTGATCACGTCATCGGTCAGCTGATGATAATGCGCGTCGGCGGCGTAACCCAGGTTCGGCAGCACCGCGCCCAGGTGCAGCATTGTCGCCAACTGGATGCCGAGTTCGCCGGAACTGTGGACCGCAACGCCGATCCCCATCGTTTCACAAACGCCCGCGGCCTTGATGCACGGCCGGATGCCGCCCCAGAACGTCGTGTCGAGCAGGACGACATCCACCGCGCCCGACCGGACGTTCGCTGCGAGCTGCTCGAAATTGACGACGACGGTGTTGGTGGCGATCGGCAGCGGCACGAAGTCCTTCAGCCGCTTCATTTGCGGCATGCCCCAGACCGGATCCTCGAAGTAGTCGTTTCGAAGATCGAGAATGCCCCGGCCGAACTCGATGGCGTCGGCCAGCGAAAGCGCGGAGTTGGGGTCGTACCGGAAGCGTTCGCCCGGCAGCGATTGCGCGAGCGCGCGGTAACACGCGAGCTCGTGCGACGGTGGATACACGCCGCCCTTCAATTTGTGGGATGTGAACCCGTGCTTTGCCTTGAGGTCGGCGGCGTGCGCGACCAGTTGTTCCGCGGTCCGCACTTCGCCGCGGCCCGTTTCCGGATTCGGATACCGAAAGAAGAGATAGCTCGCGAAGTCGACGGCATCGCGCAACTTGCCGCCGAGCAGAGCATGCACCGGAACGCCGAGCTTCTGGCCCATGATGTCGAGGCAGGCGAACTCGATCGCGGCGTGCAGTTGTGTGCGGTTGTTGTAAAGGCTCGCGGTTGGGTTGCAGATCTTGAAGCGCATCGATTCGAGCGCGAAGACGTCGTGGCCGCGCAGGTAGGATTCGAGGCCCGCGAACGCGCGCGTCGCGTCCTCGCCGCCGCCGCCCATTTCACCCAGCCCGAGGAAGCCGTCGGCGGTCTCGACCTCGACGATCGTCCGCACGAAGCGGCCCCAATGCGCGCCGTTGCTGTGCAGCAGCGGGGCCTCGAGCGGCACGGTCACCGGCGTGGCGCGAATCGAGGCGATCGTCGTTGCGGTCATGACATTTGGGGACGAAAAGAGGATGAATGCCCGGGCGGTTCGGGATTTGGCGCGCCGCCTTCGCCACGCGGATGGGGAAGCCCTTCGGGTTGGGAGCCGTCGAATTCTACCCGATCGCCCGGCCAAATTGGTAATACCACTTGACCAGTTGTCCAGCGGAGGTTAGCCTGCTCGGTCGACCTTTTGCCAATGGCGCCGGCTCCCGCTGGGCGTCATCCGCCATGCCGTTCCAGAGTATCGAACCGCGCCGCCTCTACCGCCAGATCGCGGATCAAATCCGCACGCTGATCCGGAGCGGTGAGTTTCCGGCGGGCGCGCGGTTGCCGCCCGAGCGCGATCTTGCCAAGCAGCTTGGCGTCTCCCGGCCTTCGGTGCGCGAGGCGCTCATTGCGCTCGAGGTGGAGGGCCTCGTCGAAGTGCGGATCGGATCCGGCATTTATGTACAACCGGTGGGGGTCAAGCCGGGACACAATGACGACGGCGGCGCCGCGGCCGGTCCCTTCGAGTTGCTGCGGGCGCGTTACGTGATCGAGGGCGAGACCGCCGCGCTCGCGGCAAAATCGGCCAAGAAGGCGCAGGTGCAGGCGATCGAGGAGACCCTGGCGACGATGGAACACGAACTCGGCGAAGACAAGCAGCCGCTCGGCGGCGACCGGATGTTCCACGTTCGAATCGCCGAAGCGACGGGCAATGGCGCGCTGGTGGCGGTGGTCGAAATGCTTTGGGAAGACCGCACAGGCCCGCTCTACAAACAGCTCGAGCACCATTATGATTCACCGGCGCTGTGGCAGGCTGCGATGTCCGAGCATCGTGCGGTATTGAAGGCGATCGCGGCGAAGGACGCGGCGGGCGCGCGTGCCGCGATGCAGCGTCACCTGAACCAGGCCTACAAGCGCTTCTCGACCGGATGGGATAGTGTGGCCGGACAAAAGTGAAGACGGAAGGAACACACATGCTTGCCTGCAGAATTCACGCGAAAGAAGACCTTCGGATCGAGCCGGCCGAGACGCCGACGCCGGGCCCGGGTGAGGTGCTGCTGCGACTGGGCGCCGCCGGCATTTGCGGGTCCGACCTTCACTATTATTTCGAGGGCCGCAACGGCAGCTTCATCGTCCGCGAGCCGCTGATTCCGGGACACGAGGCGTCGGGCGTCGTTGCGGCCGTGGGCGCCGGCGTCACGCGGGTAAAAAAAGGCGACAACGTCGCGATCTCGCCGTCGCACGCGTGCGGCCGCTGTGAATACTGCCGCGACGGGCGCGAACACCTCTGCACCAAGATGAAATTTCTGGGGAGCGCCAGCCTCTTCCCGCATGTGCAGGGAATGTTCCAGGAGTATTTCGTCATGGGCGAGCGGCAGTGCTATCCGGTCGCGGGCGATATCACGCTGGGCGAGCTCGCATTTGCGGAGCCGCTGGCAGTTGGATTGCATGCAGTCAACCGCGGCGGCGACCTCCTCGGCAAGTCGGTGCTCATCACCGGCGCAGGAACCATCGGTTGCGTCACTGTGCTGGCCGCACGTCTCGCAGGCGCCAGGACGATCACCGTTTCCGATGTCCTCGATCGGCCGTTGACGCAGGCGAAGCTCGTCGGCGCCGATGTCACGCTGCGCGCCGATCGCGATGGTGAAGGGGGTAATGAGGCGCTTGCTACGCCGCAATTCGACGTTTCGTACGAGGTGTCCGGCAACTTCAACGCGCTGAAGACCTGCGTGGCCGCGACCAAGCGCGGCGGTGTTGTGGTGCAGGTGGGCACGCTGCCGCACGAACCGCTGCCCTTCGTCGTCAACGAGATCATGGCGAAGGAGCTCGACCTGCGCGGAGCGTTCCGCTGGGGCATTGAGTTCGACTGGGCCGTGGATTACCTGTCGTCGCGGCGAGTCGATGTGCGCCCGCTCCTGTCGGGCCAGTATCCGTTGCAGGACGCGGTCGCGGCCTTTCACGCGGCGGCGGACAAGAACAAGAGCACAAAGGTGCAAGTGGTTTGTTCGTAAGTGACCCGACGCGAAACGATCGCGTTCATAACAGCCATCAAGGAGGCGTCATGCATTTGTTGTCGAAATTCCTTTTCGCTGCTGTCGCGGCCGCTGCGGTCGTTGCCTGCGGCCCCGCGCTGGCGCAACAGAAGCTCAAATGGGCGCACGTGTACGAAACGACGGAGCCCTACCACACCGAGTCGGTCTGGGCCGCGGCGGAGATCAAGAAGCGCACCAACGGCAAGTTCGACATCGAGGTGTTCCCCGCATCGACGCTCGGCAAGGAAACCGATATCAACCAGGGCCTGGCACTCGGCAGCGTCGACATGATCATCAGCGGTCCGTCATTCGCGGCGCGCAGCTATCCGCGTCTGGGCATCGCGTACTACCCGTTCATCTTCCGCGACGCCGACCACCTGATCGCCTATTCGAAGAGCCCGATATTCGCGGAGATGGTCGAAGAATTCCGCAAGAAGACCGGCATCCAGATCCTCGCGTATACGTACTATGGCGCGCGGCAGACGACGGCACAGAAGCCGTTCACCGATTGCGCGGGCATGAAGGGCCTCAAGATCCGCGTGCCGGACGTGCCGGCCTACATGGCCACGCCGAAGGCCTGCGGCGCGAATCCGACGCCGATCGCATTCGCCGAGGTCTACCTGGCGCTGCAGAACGGGACCGTCGACGCGCAGGAAAATCCGCTGACGACCATCGAAGCCAAGAAGTTCTACGAGGTGCAGAAGGCCATCATGATGACCTCGCACATTGTCGATGGGTTGACGACGCAGGTGGCGCCACACGTGTGGAACAAGCTCACCGACCAGGAAAAGCAGATTTTTACCGAGGTTACGAGAGAGGCCGCCGCGCGCGCGACGGAAAAAATCAAGAAGCGCGAGGCCGAGCTCGCCGACGAGTTCAAGAAGAAGGGCCTGCAGATCGTCCAGGTCGATCGCAAGAGCTTTTCCGATGCAGTGCTGAAAAACTCTCCAGTGGAGTCGATGGGCTTCACCAAGTCCGACTACGACAAGATCGTCGCGATCAAGTGACGACGGACCAAGTCGCGCGCCGCGCTTGCGCGAACGCGCGGCTTAGGGCCGGCGTCATCCCGAGGAACGCAGTGACGAGGGATCTGTTGTTGCAAGGGGTTCAACAGCAGGTCCCTCGCTGCGTTCGAAATGACACTCGGTATTGGGAAGCCGCATGACCGACACAACAGAGACGAAACACGCCGCTGAGCACGTCCTCGATGCGGAAGGCCACTTCCATGTCGAGGATGCGCCGATCGACCTTTCGCACTACCTTTTCGAGGACTGGACTTCGCTCGCCTTCTTCTGGCTCCTCGGACTGAGCGTGTTCTACCAGTTCTTCACCCGCTATGTCATGAACGACTCGGCGGCGTGGACCGAGGAGATCGCGCGCTACCTTCTGATCTGCACGGTGTTCGTGGCGATTGCAGCGTCGGTCCGCCGCACGCGGCATATCCACGTCGATTTTCTCTATCGCCTCATCCCGCCCAAGGCGGGCCGTGCGCTGTCCACGCTGGTCGACATCATGCGGATCGCGTTCTTCGCGCTGGCCGTGGGACTGACGCTCGAGATGATGATGAAGATGGGCAACCTGCAGATGACGATCATCGACCTGCCGATGAACATCATCTACGGCATTTGCGCATTCGGATTCGCGGCGGCCGCCGTGCGCTCCGTGCAGGTCGCCATCGAGAACTGGCGACGCGGATTCAGCCTACTCGAGCGTCCGGAGCACGCGATCGAGGAGCATATCGAATGACTGGCTGGCTCCTCTCGGGATTTCTTGTGCTGATGGTGACCGGCATTCCGGTCGCCATTGCGATGGCGGGCGCATCGCTGATCTATTTCTACCTGTCGGGGACCTCGCCGCCGATGGTGGTCGTGCATCGGATGATCAGCGGCATCGACAGTTTTCCGCTGCTGGCCGTGCCGTTCTTCATCCTCGCCGGCAACCTGATGAACAACGCCGGCATCACCAACCGCATCTACAACTTCGCGTTGGCGCTGGTCGGTTGGATGAAGGGCGGGCTGGGTCACGTCAACATCATCGGCTCGGTGATCTTCGCCGGGATGTCCGGCACCGCCATCGCCGATGCCGCGGGTCTCGGCACGATCGAGATCAAGGCGATGCGCGACCATGGCTACAGCAAGGAATTCTCGGTCGGCGTGACCGCCGCGTCGGCGACGCTCGGGCCGATCATTCCGCCGTCCCTGCCATTCGTGATCTATGGCATGGTCGCCAATGTTTCGATCGGCCAACTGTTTCTGGCCGGCGTCCTGCCCGGCCTGGTGATGACGCTGCTGATGATGCTGACGGTCGCCTACTACGCGCACAAGAACAACTGGGGCGCCGACATCAAGTTCCTGTGGAGCCGCGTCGGCAAGGCGACCCTGGAACTGATTATCGTGATCGCATTTCCGCTGGTCATCTGGCTCGCCGTGTCGGTGGGCGTCAACCCTCCGCTCGCGACGGGCGTTGCGATGGTGGCGCTCTTCGCGGCGGACTGGAAGTTCAAGTTCGAGGCGGTGCTGCCCATCATGACGCCGGTGCTCCTGATCGGCGGCATGACTACGGGCATCTTCACGCCGACCGAGGGCGCGGTCGCGGCTTCGATCTGGGCGCTGTTCCTGGGCTTGTTCTGGTACCGCACGCTGACTTACAAAATGCTGATCAAGGTTTCGATGGAGACCATCGAAACGACGGCGACCGTGCTGTTCATCGTCGCCGCGGCGTCGATTTTCGGGTGGCTGCTCACGGCCACTCGCGTGACGGACCTGGTGACAGCGTGGGTGCTCGGATTCACGCATTCGCCGTGGGTGTTCCTGTTGCTCGTCAACCTGCTGCTGCTCTTCGTCGGCTGCTTCCTCGAGCCCACCGCGGCGATCCTGATCGCCGTCCCGGTGCTGATGCCGGTGGTGTTGCAGCTCGGCATCGACCCCGTGCATTTCGGCCTCATCGTCGTGCTCAACCTGATGATCGGATTGCTGCATCCACCGATGGGCATGGTGCTATTCGTGCTCGCGCGGGTGGCGCGAATGTCGCTCGAGCGCACAACGATGGCGATCGTGCCATGGCTCGTTCCGCTGCTCGGCAGCCTCATCCTGATCACCTACATTCCGATCATCTCGCTGTGGCTTCCAAAGTTGTTCTACCGCTGATGCCATGAGCGCCGAAGAGCCGCCTCGAGGCGCGAATTGCGCCCCCCTAGGGGGCAGCGCAGCGGCGTCAGCCGCAAGCGTGGGGGTCCAATGACCATCCAAAAGGTAGAGATCCTGCAGGTCAACCTGCCGCCGAAGGTCGTGCGCACGGACGCGATCCAATCCTTCGTCACGCAGGAAACGCCGCTCGTGCGGATCACATGTGATGACGGAGCGGTGGGTGTGGGCTATTCGTACACGATCGGCACCGGAGGCTCGTCGGTCGTCGCGTTGCTGCGCGATCATCTGGTGCCTCGGCTCATAGGCCGCGACGCCGCGCAGGTCGAGGCGATCTGGAAGGACCTCTTCTTCGCGACGCACGCGACGGCGGTCGGCGCGATCACCAGCCTCGCACTTGCTGCGGTCGACACCGCGTTGTGGGACCTCCGCTGCAAGCGCGCGGGCGAACCACTCTGGAAACTGGCGGGCGGCGCGCAAGGCAAGGTGCCCGTGTACACGACAGAGGGCGGCTGGCTGCACCACTCGCAGCAGCAACTGGTGGACGAGGCCGTCGCTGCGAAGAAACAGGGATTCAAGGGCTGCAAGGTCAAGGTCGGCAAGCCGTCGATCGCGGAAGACGTGGCCCGGCTGTCAGCGGTGCGTGCGGCCGTCGGCGACGACTTCGAAGTGATGGTGGACGCCAACCAGGCCTTTACCGTTGCCGAAGCAAGGCGCCGCGCGCATGCTTACGAGTCGGCGATGCTGGCCTGGTTCGAGGAACCGCTGCCCGCCGAAGACCTGAACGGGCACGTCGAGCTGGCGGCGGCCGCCGCGATGCCGATCGCGATCGGCGAATCGCTGTACCACCCGGCGCATTTTCGCGAATACCTGCAGCGCGGCGCGTGCTCGGTGGTCCAGGTCGATTGCGCACGAATCGGCGGCATCACGCCGTGGCTCAAGGTGGCCCATATGGCCGAAACTTTCAACGCGCCGGTGTGTCCTCATTTCTTGATGGAGCTGCACGTGTCGCTGTCCGCCGCGGTCCCCAACGGGGCGTGGGTCGAATACATCCCGCAGCTCGACGCCGTCACTACGTCCCGGATGAAATTGCACGACGGCTACGCCATTCCGCCGGAGACGCCCGGCCTCGGAATCGACTGGGATTTTGCGGCCATCGACCGGCTGGCCGTCGCGCGCATGACCGTGCAGTAGGTCCCGCGCACTGGAGAGACCCATGCTGACTCGCACTTCGCTCACCATCCGACTCCACCCGAACGACGATGTGGTCATCGCACGCTCGCAGTTGGTGGGCGGCACCAATCTGCTCGACGAGAAAATTACCGTCGTGGGCCTGGTTCCGCCCGCGCACAAGGTCGCGACGCGCGCGATTCTGAAGGGCGAGCCGGTCAAGCGCTACAACCAGATCATCGGCTTCGCCAGCCGCGACATTGCACCCGGCGAGCACGTCCACCTCAACAATCTGGTGATGGGCTCGTTCGACCGCGACTATGCCTTCGGCGTGGACGTGAAGCCGACGCAGTACGTGACGCCGCCGGCGACGTTCATGGGCATCGTGCGGAAGGACGGGCGCGTTGCCACCCGCAACTACTTGGGCATCCTGTCGACGGTCAACTGCTCGGCGACCGTGTCGCGCGGCATTGCCGATCATTTCACACGCGAGCGTCTTGCCGCGTTTCCCAATGTCGACGGCGTGGTTGCCATCACGCACGGCTCGGGCTGCGGGATGGATACGCACGGCGAAGGCATGCAGCTCCTGCGGCGCACGCTGGGCGGCTACGCGCGGCACGTGAACTTCGCGGGCGTACTCATGATCGGGCTGGGTTGCGAGGCGAACCAGATCAGTTCGCTGCTGGGTGCGCAGAACCTGCAGGAGGGCCCGCTGCTGCGCACGTTCAGCATCCAGGACACCGGCGGCACGGCCAAGACCATCGCGTACGGAATCGGATTGATCGAGGAAATGCTGCCGCTCGCCAATGCCGTGACGCGGCAACCGGTGCCGGCATCGCACATCACCGTCGGCCTTCAGTGCGGCGGCTCGGACGGCTATTCGGGCATCACCGCGAATCCATCATTGGGCGCGGCGGTCGATCTCCTCGTGCGCCACGGCGGCACGGCGATCCTTTCGGAAACGCCGGAGATCTACGGTGCCGAACACCTGCTGACGCGCCGCGCTGTCTCGCGCGATGTCGGAGAGAAGCTCGTCTCCCGCATCAAATGGTGGGAGGAGTATACGACGCGCGAAAAAGGCGAGATGAACAACAACCCGTCACCCGGCAACAAGGCGGGCGGGCTGACCACGATCCTCGAGAAATCGCTGGGCGCGGTGGCGAAGGGCGGCACGACCAACCTCGTTGAGGTATACGAATATGCGGAGCCCGTGACCGCCAAGGGATTCGTCTACATGGATACGCCGGGCTACGATCCCGTTTCGGCGACGGGGCAGGTGGCGGGTGGCGCGAACATGATCGTGTTCACGACGGGCCGCGGCTCCGCGTACGGCTGCGCCCCGGCGCCGTCGCTCAAGCTTTCGACCAACACGCCGCTGTGGGTGAAGCAGGAAGAGGACATCGATTTGAACTGCGGCGAAATCGCCGATGGCACGGCGACCATCGACGGTACCGGCGAGAAGCTCTTCCGCCTGATGCTCGATGCAGCCTCCGGCGCCAAATCCAAAAGCGAGAAGCACGGCTACGGGCAGAGCGAGTTCGTGCCATGGTATCTCGGTGCTGTGATGTAGGTTGATGCCTCAGTTGACACCACTCAGTTGACACTATTTACCGCCGCCCGTAGGCTGCAAACGGACTGCGCGAGAGAAGGCGGCCGAAACCGCACAAAGCAGCAACAATCCCAAGGAGGAGTCGCATGAAGTTGTTCAGCAGATTCGCAGCCGCGCTGATCGCGGCCGGCATGCTCGCCGCCGCCGTACCGGTGGCCGCGCAGGAAAAGCTCGTCGTCTGGTGGGCCAAGGGCTTCTACAAGTCCGAAGATGACGCGCTGTACGACGCGATCAAGAAATTCGAGACCAAGACGGGCGTCAAGATCGAACTTTCGCAATACGCGCCGCAGGAAATGATCCCGAAGACGGTGGCGGCGCTCGACGCGGGTACACCGCCCGATGTCGCGTACGCCGACGTCTACGACTTCCAGGTCGCGAGCAAGTGGGCCTTCGAGGGCAAGCTCGAGGACATCACCGACGTCATCGGTCCCATCAAGGACAGGTTCCTCAAGGGCACGGTCGAGACGACCTACCTCTACAACGACAAGACCAAGAAGAAGGCGTACTACGCGTTCCCGCTCAAGCAGCAGACGATGCATATCCAGTACTGGATAAGCATGCTCGCCGACGCCGGCTACAAGCCGTCCGACATCCCGACGGCGTGGAAGGCGTATTGGGACTTCTGGTGCGACACAGTACAGCCGGCCCACCGCAGCAAGACCGGCAAGAAGACCTATGCGGTCGGCCATCCGATGGGCGTGGATTCGAGCGACTCGTTCTACTCGTTCCTTACGTTCGCCGACGCGTACAACGTCAAGCTCGTCGACGACAACGGCAAGCTGCTGGTCGACGATCCGAAGGTCAAGGCGGCGTTGGTCAACACGGTCAGGGACTATTCGAGCATCCGCACCCGCGGCTGCACGCCGCCGTCGTCGACGAGCTGGAAAGACCCTGACAACAATGTCTCGTTTCACAATCAAACCACGCTGCTGACGCACAACGCGACGATCTCGATCGCTGCGAAGTGGCTGGACGATGCCAACAATCCAAATCTGACGCCGGAGCAGCGCGCGACGGCAAAGAAGAATTACGAGGAAAACATCGCGACCGCCGGATTCCCGAAGAAGCCGGACGGCTCGCCGATGATCTATCGCGCGGCGGTGAAAGTGGGCGTGATCTTCGAAAACTCGAAGAACAAGAAGCGGGCGAAGGAGTTCGTCGCATTCATGATGCAGGACGACAACCTGACGCCGTACGTCGAAGGGTCGCTCGGCCGCTGGTATCCGGTGACCAAGAGCGGGGCGCAGAGCAAGTTCTGGCAGGCCGACCCGCATCGCAAGGCCGTGCAGGCGCAGTTCAACGCGGGCACGACGCCATTCGAATTCACCAAGAACTACAAGTTCACGATTCTCAACAACGAGAATGTGTGGGCCAAGGCAGTGAGCCGCGTGGTCAATGACGGCTGGACGCCGGAGAAGGCCACCGACGAGATGATCGCCCGCATCAAGCAGGTCGCGGGCTAGGACGTAACAACGACCTCCCTCGTCCCGTTCGCGGGGCGGGGGAGGCGATGAGGGTCGCGGGTTCTACGAAGGTTGCCGGCACGTGTCTACGATCGTTCTACCCAGCGCGCAACCGCTGCCGGCGGGCCCGGCGAAGAAGGCGTGGTCCCCGTGGCAGAAGTGGGGCCTCATCCTCCTCGCGCCCTACGTCGTCCTGTTCCTGGTTTTCGCACTGTTCCCGGTGGGCTACGGGCTCTGGCTCGCGCGCCACCCGGCCAGCTACGAGCATCTCTTCGAGGACCCGATCTTCTTCCGGTCGGCGTTCAATACGGTCGTGTTCCTGGTGGTCGCGATCAATATCAAGATGGTGATCGCCATGTTCCTGTCCGGTTTTTTCGTCCAGGCCAGGACATGGATCAAATGGTTGTCGCTCCTCTTCATCCTGCCGTGGGCGGTGCCGTCGATCCCGACGATTCTCTCGATTCGCTTCATGCTCAATCCGGAATGGGGGATCATCAATTCGCTGATCTTCCGCTACACCGGGCTCGATGGCCCGAACTGGCTCAACGAGCCGATGTTGGCGCTCAGCCTTGCGATGGTGGTCCACGTCTGGAAGTCGCTGCCGTTCTGGACACTGATCCTGATCGCCGGGCGCCTGGCCATACCGGGCGAGCACTACGAGGCGGCCTCGGTGGACGGCGCTACGCAGTGGCAAAAATTCCGGTACATCACATGGCCGTCGTTGCGCACGCTCTATCTCACGTGCCTGATCCTGTCGATGATCTGGACGCTGGGCGACTTCAATAGCGTTTACCTGCTCACCGGCGGCGGCCCCGCGGATTTGACCAACGTGCTGGCGACGCTCGGCATCCGCTATCTGCGGCTCGATCTGGTCGACCTGGCGATGGCGGCGATCGTCGTCGCGCTCCCCGCCGTCGTGCCGCTGATGTACTTCATGATGAAGCGCTTATCGAAATGACGACCCCCACGCTCGCTTCGCTCGCTGCCCCCAGAGGGGGAGCGAGGCCTCCCTTGGGGCGGCCCGGCGGGAGGCCTGAATGAACCCCGAAGCTCACGCCCGATGAACTGGAAGAAGGTATCGACCGAGGCGAAGCTGCTGCTGATCGGCATTCCGGTGCTGATCTGGACGATGCTGCCGATCTACCATCTGATGCTCTTCGCCATCTCGCCCAAGGAATCCGCATTGGGCGGCCAGCTGTGGCCCGACCATCCGACGCTGCAGAATTTCCGCATCGTGTTCAGCGCGCAGCATCACTACCTCGAGCACTTCTGGCGGCAGATGTGGAACTCGCTGTTCATCGCCGTCGCGACGGGCGTACTGACGCTGGTGATCGCCACCGGAGCCGCGTTCGCCATCAGCCGCCTCAAGGTACGCGGCGGCCGCCTGATGATGAACCTCGCGCTCATGACCTATTTCATCCCGGCCGCGTTCCTGGCCGTGCCGATGTACAAGACGATGGGTGTCTACGGCCTCCTCAACAGCCAGTGGTCGCTGATCCTGGCGATGACGACGATCGCCGCGCCCTATTCGATCTGGGTGCTGAAGCAGGCGTCCGACAAGCTGCCGTGGGAATTGGACGAGGCGGCGCGAATCGACGGCGCGTCGCCGCTGCAGCTCTTTCGCCTCGTGTATCTGCCTTTGATGACGCCCTCGCTGGTCGCGGTGGGCACCTATGCATTGCTGCTGGCGTGGAACGAGTACCTGTATGCGTTCCTGCTGCTGTCGAACGATCGCGAGATCACGCTGGGCGTCGCGCTGGGCAACTTCCTGTCCGCCGACGACTCGCCGTGGGAGCTGCTGATGACGACGGGACTGATCTATGCGCTCCCGCCGGCGGCGATCTACTATGCGTTCAAACGTTACATGGTCGGCGGGCTCACCGCCGGCGCAGTCAAAAGCTAGAGGAAAATCATGGCTACAGTATCGTTCAATGCCGTCGAGAAATCATTCGGCGCGACCAAGGTGCTGCACGGAATCAGTTTCGACATCCACGACGGCGAATTCGTCGTGCTGGTCGGGCCGTCCGGGTGCGGCAAATCCACGCTGCTGCGCATGCTCGCGGGGCTGGAGGAGATCACCGCGGGCACGATCGCCATCGACAGCAAGGTCGTCAACGACATCGAGTCCAAGGACCGTGACATCGCGATGGTGTTCCAGAGCTACGCGTTGTACCCGCACATGACGGTCGGCGACAACATGGCGTTCAGCCTGAAGCTGCGCAAGGCCGATTCCAAAATGATGGCCGACCGCGTCGCGCATGCGGCCAAGATCCTGAACCTGGATCCTTACCTGGCACGCTTTCCACGCGAGCTTTCCGGCGGGCAGCGGCAACGCGTGGCGATGGGCCGCGCGATCGTCCGAGATCCGAAGGTGTTCCTCTTCGATGAGCCGCTGTCCAACCTCGACGCGAAGCTGCGCGTGGCGATGCGCGCGGAGATCAAGGCGCTGCATCAAAGACTCAAGACGACGACGGTTTACGTGACGCACGACCAGGTCGAGGCGATGACGATGGCCGATCGCATCGTGGTCATGCACGACGGGCGCATCGAGCAGATCGGCGAGCCGCTCGAACTCTACGATCACCCGGACAACCTGTTCGTCGCGCAATTCATCGGCTCGCCCGCGATGAACGTGATGAATGGCCACGTCAAGCGCGGTGGCGGAGCCGCCCACGTCGAGGTCGCCGGTGGCGTGCGCTGGCCGCTGCAGCAGGGGCCCGGCGCGGAAGGTCAGGCGGTGGCTTACGGCGTGCGTCCGGGCGATCTGCGCCTCGCAAGCGCCAACACCGACGGCGCCGTGCCCGCGGAAATCGTCGTCGTCGAGCCGACCGGCGCCGAGACCGAACTGCTGATCCAGGCCGGCAACGACCAGCTGATCCTGGTCACGCACGGCCGCCCCAACGTGAATCCCGGCGACCGGATCGGACTGTCGATCGATCCCGCCAAAGTGCACGTGTTCGACCAGGGCACCGGCGCGCGATTGGCGGCGTAGCGGGATGGCCAAGAAAGCCGCGAAGAAACCGCGCGTCCTGCGCTCGCAGGTCTGGTTCTCGAGCCACGATCGCGACGCGCTCGTCCACCGCTCGTGGATGAAGAACCAGGGAATTCCGCACGATCAGTTCGACGGCCGGCCCGTCATCGGCATCTGCAACACGTGGTCGCAGGCCACACCGTGCAACGCGCATTTCCGCGAACTCGCGGAGCACGTCCGCTCGGGCGTTCTCGATGCCGGCGGCTTTCCCATCGAATTTCCGGTGATGAGCCTGGGCGAAACGCTGATGCGCCCGACGACGATGCTGTTTCGCAACCAGGCCGCGATGGACGTCGAGGAGTCGATCCGCGCCAATCCCTTCGACGGCGTCGTGCTGATGATGGGCTGCGACAAGACCACGCCATCGCTGCTGATGGGCGCGGCGTCGTGCGACCTCCCGACGATCGGGCTCTCGGGCGGGCCGATGCTGAACGGCAAGTTCCGCGGCGAGGACATCGGCTCCGGCACGCACGTGTGGAAATTCACGGAGATGCTGAAGACCGGCGAGATGAAGATGGCCGACCTCGAGGAGGCGGAGTCGTGCATGTCGCGCTCCGCCGGCCATTGCATGACGATGGGCACGGCGTCGACGATGGCGTCGATGGTCGAGGCGCTCGGCATGGGCTTGCCGACCAACGCCGCGATTCCCGCCGTCGATTCGCGGCGCCGCCTGCTTGCGCGCATGTGCGGGCGACGCATCGTCGACATGGTGCGCGAGGATCTTCGGATGTCGCAGATCCTCACCAAGGAGGCGTTCGAAAACGCGATCATGGTCAACGGCGCGATCGGCGGCTCGACCAACGCGGTCGTGCACCTGCTCGCCATCGCCGGGCGCATCGGCGTCAAGCTGACGCTCGACGACTGGGACCGGCTGGGCCGCGACATGCCGTGCCTCGTCGACTTGATGCCGTCGGGGAAATACCTGATGGAGGATTTCTACTACGCGGGCGGCGTGCCGGTGGTCATCCGGGAAATCGGCAAACACCTGCACAAGGGCGCGCTGACCGTCAACGGCAGGACGATCTGGGAAAACAGCAAGGACGCCGTCAACTACAACCCGAAGGTCATCACGCCTACGGCCAAGCCGTTCAAGCCGCTGGGGGGCATCGCCGTATTGCGCGGCAACCTCGCGCCCAACGGCTGCGTGCTGAAGCCCTCGGCCGCGACGCCGAAATTGCTGAAGCACAAGGGCCGCGCTGTCGTGTTCGAGAACATCGACGACCTGCACAAGCGCATCGATGACCCCAAGCTCGACGTCGATGCGTCGTGCGTGATGGTGCTCAAGAACTGCGGGCCGAAAGGCTATCCCGGCTTTCCCGAGGTCGGCAACTTCGCGTTACCCGCCAAGCTCCTGAAGCAAGGCGTCACCGACATGATCCGCATTTCGGATGCGCGCATGTCGGGCACCGCGTACGGCACGGTGGTGCTGCACACAGCGCCGGAAGCCGCGGCCGGCGGGCCGCTGGCGCTGGTGCGCAATGGCGACCTGATCGAGCTCGACGTCGCGAAGCGCAGGATCCACCTTCACGTCACCGATGCCGAGCTTGCGCGGCGCAAGACCAAGTGGAAACCGCTGCCGCCGCACGCGGATCGCGGCTGGGTGAAGCTCTATTGCGAAACGGTGCTGCAGGCCGATCGCGGCGTCGACCTCGATTTCCTCGTCGGCAAGTCGGGATCGAAGGTCGGCAAGGTCAGTCACTAGCTGGATGAATCGCAACGAGCTGTGCGCTTGCGGCAGCGGCAAGCGCTTCAAACACTGCCACGGCAGGATTGAGTCAGCCGCGCCGAGCGCCCTGCACTTCGAGGCGCTGGCCGCACATCAGGCGGGGTCGCTCAAGCGTGCCGAGGCGCTGTACACCCGCGCGCTCGAGGCCAATCCGAAGGACGTCGACTCGCTGCACATGCTGGGCGTCGTGCAGTTCCAGCGGATGCGCTATCACGACGCTCTCGAACTTCTGTGGAATGCGGCCGAGCAGACTGGATGGACCGACGCGGTCGTCCTCCAGAACATGGGCCTCGTGCTCGCCAAGCTTCTGTCGCCGCAAGCCAACGCACGTCAAGAGACGCTTGTCGCCGCCTATCTCGCACGCACGCGCGCCCTTGAGGCAAGCCGGGCAATTGCGGCGCGCGTGAGTGTCGTGCTGCCCGTGTACAACGAAGCGCGCTCGATCGCGCGCGCAATCGCCTCGGTCGCCGCACAAACCTATACAGACATCGAGCTCATCGTCGTCGACGACGGTTCGACTGATGGCACCGCAGACGCGGTCGCCGCATGCATTTCCGCGCTCGCATTTCCCGTGAAGCTTTTCCGGCGCGAGCATCAGGGCGCGGCGCGGGCGGCGAACCATGGCGCGGACCGCGCCGAGGGGCGCTACCTTGCATTCCTCGGCGCGGGCGATGGGTTCGCTCCGGACCGCGTCGAAAGAATGGTCGCGGCGATCGCGCGCGAAACGCCGCTGTGGGGTTTCTCGCGGGTCGACGGCGCGCGCAACGACCGCATTGTCAGCGCGCCCAGCGGCAATCGCCCCGGCGACGGGAGCTACGGATCACGCCGCGTCCTTTATGACGAACCCGTCAGTTTTACGCTGCTGAAGCGCAATGTCATGGAAACGAGCGGCAATCTTTTCATCGATCGCGACCTTTTCCGCGAGCTCGGCGGCTACCCCGACGTGCCGCGCCACCGCGGATGGGATTTCTGTCTTCGCGCCGCCTTGGTGGTGGAACCCGTCATGGTCGGCCGGACCCTCTATGTCAGCGGAGGGCAGGAACGCGACCGCCCGCGCGCAGCGTCGCCTCCGGATACGGGCGCGATCGACCGCAGAAGTGCGGAGCTTGTCGCGAACGCCTTGACCGCAAACGTCGCGGTGGCGAACGAGTTTTGCCCGCAATTTCCCGGCAATCGCGATCTTTTGCTGCGTTCGGAGCTTCGCGCCGCGCACGGCGACCGCATTCCTGTCGCGATGCTTCGCTCGCTCGCCGCCGACTGGCGGGCGCGCGCGGACGCGCCCGCACTGCGACAACGCGATGCTTCCGCGCCGAAACTCGCCCAAAAAACCGCGCTCATCGTGCTTGGCATGTATCGCAGCGGCACGTCGGCTTTTGCGCGCACGTTCAACCTGTGCGGCGCATTCCTGCCGGATCTGGTCGTCGCGTCGAGGCTGGGCCTCAATCCCAAGGGCTTCTGGGAATCGGAGGCCGTCACCGACCTCGATGCGCGTCTGATGGACCACCTGGGCGTCGACTGGAACAGCGTCAGGTTCGATCTGCCGCGCGACGGGCCGCTCATCGACGAGTTTCTGGAAAATTCGCGCGACGTGCTGGCAACCCACTATGGCGATGACCCGTTCATCCTGATCAAGGATCCCCGGATCTGCCTGTTAGCGCCGCTGTGGCATCGGGCGCTGAAGGAAGGCGGATATCGTCCGGTCTACGCAGTGACCGTGCGCCATCCGCTCGAGGTCGCCCGGTCGATCGAGGCGCAGGGCGACATGCCGGTCGCCGTGGGCCTTTCGTTGTGGCTCGCCTATATGCAGCACGTCGAGCGGTTTATCGAAGCGAGCGAAGCGCAGGTTGTGCACGTGGCGTACACGCAGCTTCTCGACGATTGGCGAGGGGTCGTGCAAAGGACCGCGCGGCGCCTCGATGTGCCACTGGCGATTGAGCCGCGTGCTGGCGAAATCGATCGATTTCTCGAAGCGAGTATGCGAAACCACCAGGCAGCCGACGCTGAGCTCGGCGCACATCTGTCCGGCGCGCAGGGCGAGGCGATCGGCGCGCTGTATCGGCGCCTGCTCGAGCGCTGCGAGCGCGACGCCGCGGAAGAGAACAGCGAAGCGCAGCGCGGGCGCTAGCCGCTCCTTAGAGCAGCCCGAACGCCTGCTGGATCTGGGCGCGGAAGCTTCGGCCGGACGAGACCTCCGCGCCATCCGCCAGCACGATCGTGTATTCGCCGTGCAGGCGCGGCCGGAATTCGCGGACGAACGCTGCGTTGACCGCGTGCGAGCGATGCACGCGCACGAACAGCGCCGGATCGAGCCGAGAGAGCAGGCCCGTCAGCGTTTCCTTGTGCAGGTAGGGGCGGTCGGCCCAGATGCGCACGTAATTGTCGCAGGCTTCGAGGCGGACAATGCCCTTTACCGGAACGATGACCACGCGTCCGACCGAGCGCACGGCGATCCGTGCGGCCGGCGCGATGCGCGCGGGGGCTACTTCTTCTTCGCGTAGTAGCCGTCGAATGCCGTCGTCCATGTCGTGCCCTTGTCCTTCGTCGTTTCCCAGAGCTGGCGCACGCGGCCATCCGGAAGCGGCTCCCACGTAATCCGGTTGGCGATTTTTCCGCCTGGCATTTCCGCGTCGACGGTTTCGCCCGCGAGGATCATCTTTCCGCCGACGAGCCCGCCTTCGATGACCAGCAAGCCGCCGCTGCTGTCCACCCACGTCTGGTGCCACTTCCCGCGCTCGGCGTCGTAGACGTTGACGCTCGATCCGGAGAATTTCCCGGCGCGGTAGTTCTCGAACAGCACGCAGCCTTCGTGCAGGCTGCTGATGTGGTTTTCTCCGACGACCTTGCCGGCCGCATCGCGTACCTCCCAGTCGCCGATCCAGAAATCGAACTGCCGACGCTCGGGCGTTGCGCATGCCCGGGAACTATCTGCGGCCGCCGCAAACGTGCCACCGCCTATGCAGGCTGCACCGACCGCCAGGCAAGCCACGAGCAATTTTCCGCGACGCAAAGGACGAAGTTCATGTTGAATTGGCGGATACTGCCCGGCAGGTGGCCCGGTCACAAGGGCCAATATGGCGTAGGATAATGGGCCATTGCCGGACGTCGACGAGTGGCGCCCCGCCTGGTTCCCAAGATCGAGGCAACGATGCCGAAGCGGCCGCAAGGCGCGATGGTGCCCCTCCTGGCCGGACAGGGCACGGAGGGATTGAGCCTGCGCGACCAGGTCTACAAGACGTGTCTCGCGGCGATCGTCGACGGGCGCCTCGCCGCGGGCGCGCGGCTGCCGTCGGCGCGGCAACTCGCAGAGGACTGGCGGATCTCGCGCAACACCATCGACGATGCGATGGCGCAATTGCATGCCGAGGGATTCCTCGTCCGCCGCGTCGGCAACGGGACGTTCGTCGCCGCGCAAACGCGCATGTCGCCGCGCAAGCAAGTGAGGCATCGGCGGCCCAGCGCGCTCGGCCGCAAAGCGCTTGCCGGCGTCTCCGCGTGGGGCCGCAGCGCGACGAGTTCGTACACGCCGGCGAGCGTCCCGCGCGCGGAACCGTTCCTCGCCGGACTGCCGGCGCTCGACGCGTTCCCGCTCGCACTCTGGAGGCGGCTTGCCGCGCGTCGCTGGCGCGTCGGCGGAGGCGGACTGCTCGGCTATTTCCCGTCGCTCGGCCACGAGCCGCTGCGCGAGGCGACGGCGCGGCATCTCGCAACCGTGCGCGGCGTCGACTGTGATCCTGAGCAGATCATGATCCTCAACAGTTCGATGCAGGCCGTCGACCTCGTGGCGCGCGTTCTGCTCGAGCGCACGGACAGCGTCTGGATCGAGGACCCGTGCCTTCCCAATCTGCCGCCGGCGCTGGCGATGTCGGGCGCGCGCGTCGTGCCGGTCGCTGTCGACGAGCAGGGTCTCGACGTGGAGGAGGGCGCGCGCGTCGCGCCGTCCCCCGCACTTATCTGCGTCACGCCGTCGTGCCAGTATCCGACCGGCGTGACGCTGTCGCTCGATCGCCGCCTCGCGCTGCTGCGCCATGCCGAGGCGAACGGCGCGTGGATCCTCGAGGACGACTTCCAGAGCGAATTCACGTACGAGGGCCGGCCGGTCGCCTCGGTCCACAGTCTCGACCGCGGCGAGCGCACGCTCTACGTCGGGGCGTTCACGAACAGCGTGTTTCCGTCGCTGCGGTTGGCCTACGTGGTGCTGCCGAGGATCCTGGTGCCCGTCTTCGAAGCTGTCCGCCGCCAGTCGGACGACCACACGCACGGTTACATGCAGACGGTGTTGGCCGACTTCATGGACGGAGGTCATTTCAACGCCCATCTGCGCAAGATGCGCTCGCTGTATCACGCACGGCGCGACGCGCTGGTCGAAGCGTGCGCGCGTTTTCTGCCGGATGGCATCGCGCTCGGTCCCGCGGCAAGCGGCATGTATATGGCGCTGCGCCTTCCCGCGCGACTCCCCGATCGGACCGTTGCCGCGCGCGCGGCGGCGGCGGGCTTGCGCGTGCAGCCGCTGTCGCGCTACGCGTCCGGAACGCATCGGCGCAACGGACTGTTGCTTGGGTACACCGCGTTGACCGAACGGCGAATCACCGCCGGCATTGCCCGTCTGGCCGAGGTGATCGGCAACGGCGCTTAGAATGCATGGGTATGCCCGACTATCTCCATCCGAATCTGCCCGATGGACTGCAGCGCGTCCGCATGCCGGTTGTCGAGGCCACGAACGCCACGCTCGACGGCTACGGATTTCTCGTCGATGATCCAAGGGCGTGCAAGATCGAAATCGTCCGCTGGCGCGCGACGGGACGGCGGCCCGTCGACGACGACTCCGGTGACGAGGGCGGCACGACCGAGGGCGTGTTCGTCAGCGAGTGGCGCGGCGACATCCTGTACGGGCGCAACGAAGCCGTCGGAGGCCATTACGTCCTTGCCTATGCGAGCGAACCATCGCGCGCCGACGACGCGCATCGTCGCGACCCCGACGTCATGTTGCAGTGGCACGCCAACTACCATCCCGACGGCGGCCAGCTCTTCTTTCCGCTCGAGGCTAAGCCGTTCTTCGTTCCGCTCGCGCTACCCGGCGACGACGTGCGTCCCGAGCAATTCGTCTGCTTCCGCTTCGATGGCTCGCGCGGCCTCTACATCCATCCCGACATCTGGCACGAGGGCGTGGTCACGTGCTCGGGCACGCAGCGCTTCTTCGACCAGCAAGGCGCCGTGCATGCCCGCGTCTCGGTGGATTTCGCGCGCGAGTTCGGCTGCCTGCTGGAGGCGCCGCTGCGCCAGGCGATCGGTGGTCAAGGCGCGGCGGGGAGCGGCAGCGATGCCTGCCCGAAAGCGTAGCGCCAGCCCCTCGCCGTCCGCACATAGGTGTCGCTGAACCACAGCTTGTAGTCGAAGGGCTTGCCGGCGTCCGTGCCTTTCACCCATAACAGGGCCGTCACGACCGCCGTGTCGCCCCACACGCGGACCGTCTGGTCGGTATCCTCCTGATGCTCGTAGACGGTCGTGCCGTTTGCCGACTTGAGCAAATCGGCCTTGTTGTACGTCTTGCCGCGGCCGGTCACCAGCACGAAGTCGTCGGCAAGAATGCGATCCATCGTGGCCGCGTCGTTGTTCTTGACGGCCAACTGGTACTGCGTGTCGAGATCCGCGACGATTTTCCGGTCGTCGGTGTCGGCCGCAATCGCCGCGAGCGAAGTGACGGCCATCAATGCCGGGATCAGAACTGAAATTGGAAGTGAACCACTGGTCTGCATGATTCGATATCCCCATCAAGGATTACCGGAGCAATCTCAAGGCTGCGGCCCGTCGTAGCCTTCGATGACGATGAGATCGATCGTCGAGACATCACGGCGCAGATCGATGGCCCGCTGGTACCCCGGTGAATGCCAACAGTCGAGCGCCGCCTGGTAGCTCGGAAATTCGATCACCGCATTGCGCGTCCGGCTCTTCCCTTCCGGATTCTCGAATTTGCCGCCCCGCACGAGGAAGCGCGCACCGTACTTCCTGAGGGGCTCGGCGTTGGCCGCGATATAGGCCTTGTATCTCTCCATATCGTCGACGTCGACGCGCACGATCCAGTAACCGTTGGACATGGGTTCTCCTTTTCAAAACATCGTATTGGAGTTCAACGCCACGGACGGCACGACCTGCAGCACGTCCCAGTGCTCGACGATCCTGCCATCGTCGTCGAGGCGGAATATGTCGATCCCCGCCCATTCCTTTTCCTTTTCGGTGGGCCAATGCTGCTGGCAATGAAGGATGACAAAGTTGCCTTCGGCGAAGGCGCGCTTGACCTGCACGCGCTTGCCTGGATATTCGCGCGCCATCTTCTCGAAATAGGCGATGAAGGCTTCCTTTCCGTCCGCCACCATCGGATTGTGCTGGATGTACTCCTGGCCGGCATACCGCTCGATGGCCTCGCGGGGTTTGCACGCGTTGAACATGAGATCGTAGAACGCGATGACGTTCGCCTTGTTGCGTTTAATGAGTTCTGACATCGAAGCAGCCTTTCGCGAAAAAATTCGAGGCCGTCATTCCGATGGCGGCGCGTCACGAAGCGTGCGCTGAAACCAGCCGACGTCGTGCCACTTGCCGAACTTGCGGCCAACGTCCTTGAAGACGCCGACGGGCAGGAATCCGACGCCGCGATGCAGTGCGACGCTGCCCTCGTTGGGCAGCGTGATGCCGGCGTAGGCGTTGCAGAATCCCCTGCCGGCCAGGTGTTCGAAGAGTTCGAGATAGAGCGCGCGACCGATGCCCTGACGCCGGAAGTCAGGGTGGACATAGGCGGAGACCTCCACCGACCAGCGATAGGCCGAGCGCTCGCGGTGCATTGAGCCATAGGCGTAACCCGCGCACTGGCCGTCCCTCACGGCGACGAGCCACTGCCAGCCGGCGAGCGCCTTGGCGATCCGCGCGGCGAACTCCTCGGCCGTCGGGACGATCGTTTCGAACGACACGGCGGTCGAATCGACAAAGGGGCGATAGATGGCGAGAAGCGCGGGCGCGTCGGCTTCGCTGGCGGAACGGATCAGTGGCTCGGCCATGGGCCCTCATAATGTATCAGACCGCGATCGCGAATCACCCTGTCGCGATCACAGGAATGGGCCTGTGACCGGACGGGGTTTTTCGTGCCGCCTGTCCGATGCTCTGGCTTTCTTTCCCCGTCCGACAGACAGTGCAATGAAGTTGCGATAGATTGACTGGAGGCCCCGATCAACAGGACCCTTTAGTGGCTTGCGGTGAGTGTGCGTCGCAACGCGTGGTGGGCGAATGAATTCGCCGCAGCAGTTGCTCGACGCGCTGCCCGATGCGATCGTCGCCACGACGGCGGGCGGGGAGGTGCTCTACTGGAGCAAGAGCGCGGAGTCGGCCTTCGGGTATTCGAGCGGGGAAGCGGTGGGCCAATCGCTCGAATCCCTGATCGTCGGGTCGACCGGCGTCGATGAGGTCCGGCAGAATCTCGGCGAGACGATCGCGCGCGGGACCTTCAGCGGTGAGTCGGTCAGGCGCCGGAAGGACGGCTCGCTCGTATTCGTCGCGGTCAACAGCAAGGCGCTGATCGGGTCCGACGGGCGCACCCCGGTGGTCGTCAGCAGCATGCGGGACGTCACGCGCGAGAAAGTCCAGCGCGACGCCAATCTCGTGACGTCGGCCTTTCGCGACCTGCTCGAATCGATGCCGGACGGGATCGTCATCGTCAATTCCATCGGCCGCGTCGTCAACGCCAACACGCGGGCCGAGGCCATGTTCGGCTACGCGGCCGGAGAGCTCACCGGCAAGCCCATCGAGGTGCTGCTTCCCCACCGCTTTCGCGATACGCATGTCGCCCATCGCTCGAATTACTTCGCGCAGCCGCGGGTGCGCTCGATGGGAATCGGGATGTCCCTTTACGGATTGCGCAGCGACGGCGTGGAATTTCCGGTCGAGATCAGCTTGAGCCCGTTGGCGCTGGACGAAGGCCGCCTCGTCATGAGCGCGATCCGCGATGTCAGCGAGCGCGCGGACGCGGAACAGAAATTTCGCGGCATCCTCGAGGCGGCGCCGGACGCGATCGTCATCGTCGATCGCGAGGGCACGATCGTCATCGTCAACTCGCAGGTCGAAAGGCTGTTCGGCTACGAGCGGGCCGAGCTCGTCGGACGCAAGGTCGAGTTATTGCTTCCTCATCGCTTTCACCCGCAGCACCCGGCCCACCGCACGCGGTTTTTTGCCGAACCCAACGTACGCCCGATGGGTGCGGGCCTGGAGCTTTATGGCCGGCGCCGGAACGGCGAGGAATTTCCGGTGGAGATCAGCTTGAGTCCGCTCGAAACGCGGGACGGGACGCTGGTGTCGAGCGCGATCCGCGACATCACCGACCGCAAGCGCGTCGAGAAGGCGCTCCAGGAGAAGAATCTGGATCTCGCCAACGCGATCCTGGCCAAGGACCGTTTTCTCGCCAGCATGAGCCACGAACTGCGCACGCCGCTCAATGCGATCATCGGCTTCACGGGGACCCTGCTCATGAAGCTTCCGGGCCCGTTGACGGCGGACCAGCAGAAGCAGCTCGAAACGGTGCAGTCCAGCAGCCGGCACCTGCTCGCGCTGATCAACGACCTTTTAGACGTCGCCAAGATCGACACGGGCAATGCCGAGGCGACGATCGAAAGGGTCCTGGCGAATGAACTGGTGTCGGAAGTCGCGGAAGTCCTGCGGCCGCAGGCGACGCGCAAGGGCCTGCAGTTCGAGGTCACCCTGCCCGACACGGGCATCGAGCTGCAGACGGATCGCCGCGCATTGCGCCAGATCATTCTCAATCTCGTGAACAACGCGGTGAAATTCACGCAACGTGGATCGATAACGATCAGCGTCCGGCAGGAGGCGGCGCCTCCGAAGAGGGTCGAATTCGTCGTCGCCGACACCGGCATCGGGATACGGGAGGACGATCAACGCCGCCTGTTCGAGCCCTTTGCCCGTGTGGGTGCGTCCCGCGAGACGCCCGAGGGGACGGGGCTCGGGCTGCACATCAGCCAGAAGCTCGCCACGCTGCTGGGCGGGCGAATCACGCTCGACAGCGAATTCGGCAAGGGGAGTACGTTCGTGCTGGCGTTACCAGGACACTGAACGATGCCCGCTCGCATCCTCGTCATCGAAGACAATCCCGCCAACCTGGAGTTGATGCGCTATCTGCTCGACTCTTTTGGACACGAAGTCGTCGCCGCGACGGACGGCGGATCGGGAGTCTCGAAGGCGCAGCGCCATGCGCCCGACCTCGTCATCTGCGACGTGCAGTTGCCGGACATGAGCGGTCCCGACGTGCTGCGCCGTATCAAAGGTGCACCGCGGCTCGATCGCGTTCCCGTCATTGCGGTGACCGCATTCGCGATGACGGGCGATCGCGAAAAACTTCTGGCGATGGGATTCGACGGCTATCTCGCCAAGCCGATCGATCCCGCAGGCTTTGTCGCCGAGATCGAAAATTTTCTGCCGGAGCCGTTGCGTTCACGGACGCAACGCTCGGCGGCCGGCTCCAGTCTTCCAAGCGAACGCCGCGCGGCCAACGGCTTCACGCTGCTCGTGGTCGACGATATCGAGGCCAATCGCGCGTTCGCGTCGAGCATGCTGGGCTACATGGGCTACGCGGTGGTCACCGCCCAGGGAGTGGACGAAGCGCTCGCGCTGGCGCGCCGCACCGCGCCGGATCTCATCATGTCGGACGTGTGCATGCCCGTTTCCAGCGGATACGACTTCATCGCGAAGGTGAAGGGCGACCCGTTGCTCAAATCGATCCCGTTCATGTTCATCACCTCCACCGCGAGGGAGGACGCGGATCGAAGAAAGGGCATGGCGCTGGGCGCGGTGAATTTCATCGTCCGCCCGATCGAGCCGCGGCTCTTGCTGGAGCACATCGAGGCCGCGTTGCGACGCCGGGAATCGCCGGCGTCCTGATTCGCCAACCACGATCATGGCCAGCATCCTCATCGTCGACGACCGCGTGTCCAATCGCGAGTTTCTGGTCACGCTGCTGGGCTACCACGGGCATCGCATGCTGGAGGCGAGCGATGGCGCGGAGGCGCTGGGCGTCGCGCGACGAGAGCGTCCGGAGGTCGTCATCACCGACATCCTGATGCCGACGATGGACGGCTACGAGTTCGTGCGGCAGCTGCGCGAAATCCCGGAACTCGCGCGCACCGTCGTCATTTTCTGCACGGCGCATTATCACGGGACCGAAGCCGAGAAGCTCGCCGCGGATTGCGGCGTGTCTCACATCCTGACCAAGCCGTGCGAGCCCGAGCTTGTGCTGAGCACGCTCGAGCAGGTGCTTTCGAAGAAGGCAGAGGCCGCGTCCGCGCCGTCCGGCGAATTCGACCGCGCGCATCTGCAACTCGTGACCGACAAGCTTTCCCAGGAGTCGCGTCGGTTCAACCGGTCCAACGAGCGCCTGGCCGCCCTGATCGACATCAATCTGCAACTGGCGTCCGAGCGCGACAGGGGCCGCCTGCTGGAAAACGTCTGTCATGCTGCGCGCGAGTTGTTCGGCGCGAAGTACGCATTGCTCGCGGTGGGGACCGACGAGCGCGCAGACTTCATCAAAACCAGTGGCATGGATGCCGCAACGAGCGCGGGTCTCGGGACCGTTGAATTAGGACGTGGCGCTGTCGGTGACGTTCTCAAAACGCAAAAGGCCCGGCGCGTCGCGAATCCCGACGGTCATGCCGCGGCCGTGGGCCTGCCGGCGGGGCATCCTCCGGTCCAGTCGCTTCTGGTCGCTCCGATCGTCTCGCTGTCGCAAATCTATGGCTGGATCGCGCTCACCGACAAAGTGGGCGCCGACGGGTTCAATGCGGAGGACGAGCGCCTGCTCGCCATTCTCGGCGGACAGGTGGGGCGAACCTACGAAAACGGCAGTCTCGTAAAGGAGCTTCAGGCAAGCGAGCAGCGCTACCGGACGATTTTCGAAAGCTCGGTGCTGGGCATATTCGCGATCGACACCTCCGAGCGCGTGGTCTCGGCCAACGCAGCACTTCGGCGGATGCTGGGCTATGAACCGGGCGACGCTCGCTTGGCCGACACGGCGGCCGTCGCCCGCGAAATTTATGTGGAGCCCGACGCGCAAACGCGCTTTCGCGGGCTCCTCGCCAGCCAGAATACGGTCGAGAATTTCGAAACCCGATGGCGGCGCAAGGACGGAACCATCATCTGGGTGTCCTTGAGCGCGCGCAGGGTCGACCATCCCGACGGCGGCGACATCAGCCACATCGGCCTGGTCGAGGACATCACCGAGCGCGTCCTGCTCGGCGACGCGCTTCGCGAGCGCGAGGCGGGCCTTCGCCACGCGCAGGAGATGGCGGGGTTGGCCCACGTGATCACAGCACCCGACGGCGCCTTCGTCGCCTGGTCGGAAACGCTGCCGAAGCTGGCTGGCGTCGACGTGGAGAAGCTGCCTCGCTCGACGCGCGACTGGTTGCGCATTCTCCACGCTGACGACCGGGCGATGTTCCGCCAGAAGGCGATCGATGCCGGTGTGTCGTACATGCGTTGCAATGTCGAGTACCGGCTGGTTCGACCGGATGGCACGCCGATCCACGTCCGGCAAACGATGGAGCCGCTCGGCGCGCGGGACGCGAGCGGCAAGTCGCGCTGGTTCAACACGCTGCAGGACGTGTCGGACCAGAAGCGTGCGGAAGACAGGATCAAGCGGCTCAATCGCGTTTACGCGGTGCTGAGCGCGATCAATTCGGCGATCGTGCGGCTGCGCGACCGGCGGGAGTTGTTCAACGAGGCTTGCCGGATTGCCGTGGTGGAGGGGGCCTTCACCATGGCCCTGGTCGCCGAGATCGACAGTACTACGCAGGACGGCAGCGTGGTCTCCTGCTACGGAGGTCCCAAGGACTATGCCGACGAAGTCCGATTCAACGCGCGCGACGACTCGCCGGAGGCCGACTGGCCAGTTTGCCGTGTCGCCCGTGAAATGAAGCCCGTGATCTGCAACGACACGCGCACCGACGTTGCGCTTGCCCCGATTCGCGAAAGATTGCTCCGCGGCGGCTTTCATTCGCTGGCGCTGTTTCCGCTGGTCGTGGGGGGGCGCACCGAGGCCGTGCTCGCGCTGTATTCGCGCGACGCGGATTTTTTCGACGACGCGGAAGTGCAGCTGCTCAACGAGCTGGCGGGGGACGTCTCGTTTTCGCTCGAACATATCGCCAGGGAGGCGAAGCTCGACTATCTCGCCTATTACGATGCCTTGACGGGGCTGCCCAACAGCACGCTGTTCCGCGATCGCCTCGTACAGTTCATCGAGGTGGCCGCGCACGAAGGCCATCAGATCGCGCTCTACCTGATCGATCTCGACCATTTCACCGATGTCAACGACACGCTGGGGCGCCACGCGGGGGACGCGCTTCTCAAGATGGTCGCGGAACGCTTCAGCGACGCGTTGCAAAAGCCGTCGAGCCTTGCACGGATCAGCGGAGATACGTTCGCGGTGGCGGTCGCCGACCTTCGCCACGGCGCAATCGAGTCCGTGGCCGTTCTCGATCGCCAACTCTTTGCGTCACTTGCACAGGGCTTCACCGTCGACGGGCAGCCGTTGCGGGTTTCTGCGCGCGCGGGCATCGCGCTCTATCCGGGCGACGGGAAAGATTCCGATATCCTGTTCAAGAACGCGGAGGTTGCATTGCAGCGGGCCAAGGCGTCCGATGAGAGGCACCTCTTCTACGCGCCCGAAATGAACGCGAGGATGGCGGAACGCCTGACGCTCGAACAACAGTTGCGCACCGCTCTGGAGGCCCGCCAGTTCGTGCTGCACTACCAGCCCATCGTCGAGCTGAGCGGCGGACAGATCGTGGGCGCGGAGGCGCTCATTCGCTGGCAGCATCCGGACCTGGGATTGCTGCCGCCGGAGCGCTTCCTGGCCGTCGCCGAAGAGAACGACATCATCATCGACATCGGCGATTGGACGCTGCGGACGGCCTGCGCAGAGGCGAAATCGTGGAACGATGCGGGCGGGGCCGCACTCACTGTAGCGGTCAACCTTTCCGCGCGCCAGTTCCGCGATGACGCGCTGGTTCGGCGGATCGCGGATGCGCTGGCCGCGACGGGACTCGCTCCCGGCTTGCTCGAGCTCGAGCTCACGGAAAATATCGTGATGGAGAACGCCGAGCTCTTCATTGCCAAGCTGCACGAATTGAAGGCCCTCGGCGTGAAGCTGGTGCTCGATGATTTCGGCACCGGTTATTCGAGTCTCAGCTATTTGAAGCGCTTCCCGCTCGACCAACTCAAAGTGGATCAGTCGTTCATCCGTGACGTGATCACGAATCCCGACGACGCCGCCATCGTCCGCGCGGTTCTCTCGATAGGGCACAGCCTCGGCCTCGAGCTCGTCGCTGAGGGCGTCGAGACGGCGTTGCAGCTGGCCTGGCTGCGCCGGCACCGCTGCGAGAAGGTTCAGGGCTTTCATTTGAGCCGGCCAGTCGCAGCGGAGGCGTTCCTTCAACTCGTGCGCGATCGGACGCCGCTGGCCGGACCCTCGGAGATTGACGACGGCCGAAGGCGGACATTGCTCGTCGTCGACGACGAAGCCAACATCATCGCGTCGGTGGTCCGCCTGCTGCGGCGCGAAGACTATCGCATCCTGACCGCGAACAGCGCCGCGGAGGCACTGGAATTGCTCGCTGCGAACGCCGTGCACGTCATCGTCTCCGATCACCGAATGCCGGTGATGACCGGGGCCGAATTCCTGGGCAAGGTGAAGTCCCTGTATCCCGATACGGTACGCATCCTCTTCAGCGGCCACGTGGAGCTCGACGCACTCACCGACGCGGTCAATCGCGGCGCGGTCTATCGTTTCCTGATCAAGCCCTGGGACGACGAGGCTTTGCGCGGAAGCATACGCGACGCCTTTCGCTATTACTGGCTGACACACCGTGAACGCGCGGCCCTCGAGGGCGGCGATGCGGTGGAGGAATCCGGCCCGGCGGCTTAAGGAGCAAGACGCAAGCTAGGCGACCGTCTCGATGAAGTGTGCGTCCGCCACGGCCGCCGGTGAAGCGGCCTCGGCGCGCGTTGCGACAATCGCCGCATCCTCGTCCGTCGCTTGCCGGATCGGAAGCCAGATCCTGAAGGTCGTACCCTTGCCGACCTCACTCGTGACATCGATATGGCCGTTGTGCTCCTTCACGATGCCATAGGAAACCGACAGGCCAAGTCCGGTGCCCTTGTCCACCGGCTTGGTCGTGAAGAACGGGTCGAAAATCTGCGCGAGGTGCTCGGACGCTATGCCTGCACCGGTATCCTCGAATTCGATCCAGACGTTGTCGCCTTCGATGCCCGATCGGATGGTGATCGTCCCGCGTTCCTTGATCGCGTCCGCACCGTTGACCAGGATGTTCAGGAAGACCTGATTGAGTTGCGAGGGCCGGCACTGCACCTGCGGCAGATCCGCGTAGTGCTTGCAGATCTCCGTCTTGTACTTGAGCTCGTTCCAGACGATGTTGAGCGTGCTGTCGATCCCGACGTGCAGGTCGGCCCATTGCCAGACCTCGTCGCCGGTCGAACGCGAGAAATTCTTGAGGTCCATCACGATCTGCTTGACGCGCGTGATGCCCTCCTTCGATTCCGCCAGCAGCGCCACGACGTCGGTCCGGACGAAATCGATTTCCGACTTCTCGCGGGCCGAGCGAAGTTCGGCGAGCACGGCTTGATCGGCGATGGCCTTGCTGGCCGCCTGATACCGGTCGAGAAGCGTGAACAGGTCGCGGAGGTAGTGGTCGAGCGTGCCCAGGTTCGAAAATACGTAGCCGATCGGATTGTTGATCTCGTGCGCGACGCCGGCCGCCAGTTGTCCGATCGACGCCATCTTTTCGGCCTGCAGCAACTGGTTCTGCGCCTGCCGCAATTGCAGGTTGATCGCCGTCAGCCGGGCGTTGCCCTGCCGCAGTGCGTCTTCCGCGCGCTTGCGCTCGGAGATGTCCTGGATCATCGAGTAGAAGCCGACCACGGCGCCGTCGGCGTCGATGCGTGGCACGAGAGTCGTCTCCAGGCGTCCGGAATTCTCGTCATCGGAGACCAGCGGGCGCTCGTACACGACTTGCTGTCCTTCGAGGACCTTCGCAATCGGGTGCTTGATGATCGCGTAGGTTCCGGCGGTGACGATATCGGTCAGCTTGCAGCCGTTGATCCGGTCGTCACGAAAGCCGTACAACTCCGCATAGCGCCGGTTGTGCTGGCGATAAATCAGGTCGCGGTCGAGATAGCACGTCGCGACCGGCATGTGGTCGGTGACCATGCGCAGCTCGCGCGCCAATTGCCGCTGCGCCCCCTCGGCCGTCTTCAACTCGGCGGTCCTTTCGTCGACCATCGTTTCGAGATCGCGCTGGTACAGGAGCATATGCGCGCGGCTCGCCTGCAGGTCTTCGGCCATCGTGTTGAACGCCGTTGCCAGCGTGCCAAGCTCGTCATTGGAGTCAACGTCGACACGCGCGTCGTAGTTGCCCTCGGCGAGCATTTCCGCCCCGCGGGTGAGCGCTCGCAGCGGCGGCGCGATGCCCGCGGCAGCGCGCATGCCGAGAATGGAAATGAGAAAAACGACGGCGACGCCGATTGCCGCGATCAGGTAAGTCGTGTGCAGCGCATCCGATTCCAGCGCGTCGAATATCCCCGTATATTCCAGTATGACCGCGCCGACGATCGGGCTCTTTGCATCGGCGGGAGTCTCGTGCAACGCGGCGACAAACTGCCGCATCGCGTTGCCGGGCCGAACCGTTTCGATGAACGTCCGGCCCTGGCCATCGGCCAGCGTCTTGCCGATCGCATTGTCGGGATCGCCGGTGAACAGCGTGCCGATCTCGCTTCGATCCGAATCGGCGAGGATTCGCTTGTTCATGTCGACGAAGAACATGTCACGGCCGGCGCTGCGGTAGACGCGGTCGACGTAACGCTGCGCGCGGGCGGGATCGGCAGTCGCATTGTCGCCGCTCGCCTGGGCGATCGCCATCGCCGCGTTCTCGGCCTCTCGCGTCGCCGCGCGTTCGGTCGCCTCGACCAGCAGGAACAGCGAAGCGACGACGAAGCCTGCCACCAGCATGATGGCGATCATGAACACCGAGGCAATCTTGGGCCCGATGCCCATGGAATTGGATTTCCCGGCGAGGATCGCGTTTTCACCGTCGCGGATCAACATCGTTCCGGCGAGAAGCAGCACGGTGCCGCAGGCGGTGGCCGTGGCAAGCCATACGGTGCTGATTTGCAGCGGTGTGGCAAGGCAGATACTGGCGGGATCGAAAGCGGCGGCGGCCATACCGGTGAAGTGCATTCCGGTGATCGCGACGCCCATGATGAACGCGCTTGCGATGCGCTTTTGAACGGCCCTTGTGACTGCGGGCGAGCGCAGGCGAAAGGCGATCCACAGCGCCACGACGGACGCCGCAATGGCGATTCCCACGGACAAGGCCTGCAGGGTCGGGTCGTACCGGATAGGCGGGAACATCTGCATGGCCGCCATGCCGGTGTAGTGCATC
>Ga0070708_100000414_pt1 | contig 32081 bp, 32 predicted proteins | sample KBSK5503metaG_FD_65469 | JGI IMG/M metagenome (GOLD analysis project Ga0070708, IMG submission 65469) | Corn, switchgrass and miscanthus rhizosphere microbial communities from Kellogg Biological Station, Michigan, USA - KBS K5-50-3 metaG | ecosystem: Host-associated > Plants > Roots >... | reverse complement strand
CCGAGATCCTGGATCACGGCGCATAGGCATGGGCTTCCCTGATCTGGTCTTCCGACAAGCCCGGATATCGCGCGAGCAGGAGAGGCTGGATCTTGTCAGTCCACAGCAGATCCACGATTTCCTCGTGCGTTAGAACGGAGTACGCGGACAGACCGCCGCTGCACATGAGCACGACCAGAAGAAGCGCCGCAACACGGGCGGAAAGCAGTCGCAAGCCGCCCATGAGGACACGCCATGATGACCAGGATTGCATGGTTCAGATGCGCCCCAGAAGCAGGAGAATCACAATAACGAAAAGGACCACTCCCACTCCTCCGGTGGGGTAATAACCCCAGTCACGACTATGCGACCATCGTGGCAGCGCCCCTAGAAGTGCCAAAACTAAGATCACGATCAATATGGTTCCAAGCACGTATTGCTCCTTGCGTTCAGGTGCAGACCGGAAGATCAAATGCCAGTCTCAAATGGCGTTCTTAATCGTTAAGAAACGGCGTGGAACCCGAAAAAGACGGGTCCCCCGCCGATTATGAGTTGCTAGCGCAAGCTTCCTGTGGTCGCATTAACCGGGCTGCCGATGGCTTCACCAGATACGAGAAGTTCGACTCTACGGTTCTGCTGCCGACCGGCGGAGTTATTGTTGGAGGCGACCGGCAAAGTGTTACCGAAGCCCCTGGACGAAACCGAATTCGTCGATACCCCTTCTCGCACCAGGTAGTCGCGCACGGATCCAGCACGATTCTCCGACAATGTTTGATTCATGGCATCGCCGCCCACGTTGTCCGTGTAGCCGCCGACTTCAATGCTGAGCCCAGGATAGGCGAGCAAAATACCGGCTACTTTCGCCAGCTTCTCCCGTGCACCCGGCTTCAACGAATACTTTCCGCTGTCAAACAAAACATCGGACATGCTGACAATCAGGCCGCGTGCGCTGTCGCGAGTCTGAAGAATTTTGTTCAGCTGGTCGGACAATTTCGTGCGCATGGCTGCTTTCTCTGTTTCCGCTTGTTGCGCGCTCAACTGGGCCTGCTGTGCCGCTAAGCGGGATTGGTCCGCATCAGCCTGGGTGGCGGAGAGTGCAGCTGCTGATGCGGCTTGACTGTCTGCCATATCTGATTTGGCCTTCGCCGTCGCCGCCTGTGCATCAGCGGCGTCGGTCCGGGCTTTGGTTGCATCAGACTCTGCCTGAGCCTTTGCTGCTTGAGCTTTCGCCGTGTCGGACTGGGCTTGCTCCTTCTGCCGAGTCGCATCATCAGCCTGCTCTCGCGACTTGGCCTGCGCGTCCGATGAATCCTGGCGTTCGTTTGCCAAGCGCACTTCGTCCATTTTTTTGACCGCGATCGCGCGTGCATCTTCAGCAGTCTGGACTGCTTCTCGGGAGACTGCGATCAGAGGCTTTTTATCGATGTGTTTCCTCGTCGCATATTCATCGGCATGGTTCATCAATTGGAGGGCGTGCTGATAGCTCTCACTGGCATACTGCTCGGATCCCTCGGATTGAGCGATGCGCAGTGCATTACGCGCCTCGAAGAATTCCAATGGCAACTTGGCATTCAGAACCACCGGGTCGAACTTGTAGCCGGTGGGAATGTAGCCGCCCCGCTCCATCAGTTCGTACTTTGCATTTACTGCCTCGGTCGTTCCCTTAGTGTCTTCGCGGACCACATTCTCCAGCACAACCACGTTGCTGGGTTGCCGCACCGCATAGTAAGGTTCCGCGGTAACGATCAGCGCGAAAGCCTGAAGATCCGTAGTTACATGCAGTTTGCTGCGATGGTTGCCGCCCAGTAACACTTCGCCCAAATTCACTGCCCGGCCCTCGGGCGAAATTGCCCACAAAATGTAGGTCAGATATTCATTGCCGAAGGTAGTTGGTTTTTCCAGGTTGCCAAACTCGGCTTCGATCTCAATGGCTCCCCTCTTGCTGTTCACCTGGGCTTCACCGTTGGCTAAAGTCATCAGGTTTGTGCCGGCGAAATCCAGCTTTGTGGCTCCGCTGCGGTGCCGATAATTGACTGCCTGCACGCTGCGGCTGACCACGTTGACACGAAATGTAGGCGTCGGACTCATGGGCTCGACGGTCAGTCTTGTTTGAGAAGTAGTTTGAGCCACTGCGCTCAAACTGAGAGCGATTCCGGCGACTAATAACAGCGTATTCTTCAAAGTGTCTCCTTGAGGCAGATGTCTGCCGTATTGCGTCGTATCCGATCTTGCGTTAAAGCGTTCAGCCCTTCTTGACCGGTTTCCTTTACGACATCGCTTAGGTTCCGACGTGGATCCGGGAAAGGGAGTGGAACAATCCAAAAACGTTCAGCAGCCACAGAACTACGGCAATCACCACAACACCGTTCAAAATCGACTTGATGGATCCCTGCATGGGAATGAAGCGATTCACCAGCCACAAAAGAACACCCACCACGATGAGAACTTCCAGGAGTTGAATTAAAGGCATGACCTTTGACCTTCCTTCTTTCGCGGGCCAACGCCTCTCATCCGCCTAGAGGTGTTGCCCTAATTTCAATGTTTGCCAAACTCTTTAGGGTCGAATCGTGTTCCGCCGTGAGGTTTCGCGGCATACACACGGATGAAGAATGCCGATTGGCTGGATGTGGTCGCTTCGCCGTGACTCGACAAAGAACCGGCCCGCAGCGACCTAAGAATGAGAGCCACGAATCAGCGTTCGGTGCTCCCTCGACACACTCAGGAGAGTAAAGAATGACAGGTGCTGGCCTTCGCGTCTGAGCAAGATAGCTCACATGTGGAGACTAAAATTGCGGGCCTGCGAAGGCCAGCAAACTACCGAGACTTCGGCGCGTTGGGCGGGTGGCCGGTGACCCAAAGGCACGGTCAGCACCATTTGACCTTAGAGAGTGCGTCACCGCCCAAGTACACTGCAGCTCTGGTCCACAAGCCAAGTAGACCTGGTAGGTGCTTATTCTTGATCGTGAATGGGCGGCTCCGTTGGCCGTGATTGGCATCCGAAGGCAAACTGGAACATCCCAAGAAGCGGTTTCATAAATCTTGCGTTCGTTGCCGGCGCTCGCAACTCCCATTGGCATCCAGCCAATCTAACAAGGAGCGCACACTAGCCCGAGCCAGAGCAATTGAGCAATCCGCAGCTCCGTAGTAAAGATTGATGGTGTCGCCATCGGGAGCCATCGTATAGCCGCATGGGAACACAACATCGGCGACATCGCCGAAGCGCTCGTACTCGGCCTCCGGCCCAAAGACCCAGGAATCTCCTCGCAGCAGGCATTTCTCCGGATTCGCAATGTCAAAAAGGGCCAGGCCCAATCGGTACAGACAACCCGAAGGCGTGTGCCGCACTCCGTGGTAGAACACGAGCCATCCTCTGGAAGTCTCGATTGGCGGCGGCGATAGACCGATTTTGTTTGCATCCCACCAAGCGCCGCGGCGCGCTTCTAACATAAGCCTGTGTCTGCCCCAATGGCGCAAATCAGGAGAGTAGGAAATCCACATGTGCGCTCCGAGGGTCGTCATGGGCCGATGAATCAGCGCCCAGTGTCCGTTAATTCTCCGGGGCAGAAGCGCTGTGTCTTTGTCGTCTGGGGGCATAATCACGCCGTAACGCTCGAAGGTTCGGAAGTCTTTAGTCAGAGCCAGCGACACTCCGGGGCCCCCCCGCGAATAGGAGGTATAAGTGACGACGTATTGCTGCAGTTCGGGCACAAAAGTAATGCGAGGATCCTCGATGCCCCAAATTTCCTCGGGATACTCGTTCGGGCTGGGCATCAATGTCGGTTCGCTATCGATTTGCCACCCATCTTCACCGTTGCGAGAGCGCGCGGCGCAAAGATGCGACAAACCGCGTCGATCCTCCACTCGGCAAAGCAGTAGAGTAGAACCATCCGCCAGCAGGGTCGCCCCCGCATTGAACACACTATTGATAGAGTACGGCCAATCCTTACTGGTTAAGATGGGGTTAGCAGGATGCCGAAGAAGTAGTGGCTCGTAGCGGGTTGTGGTCGCAATGCTCATAGGTATCTCCCTCAACTGTCTCACTCAGTGGTCGCGATTACGGTTTCGTCAGCACAAGCAGCCAACACGTTACCGCTGGTTCCCAGACTGTCCGAGGCTTGCACCGAGCGCATGTCGAGCAATGCCATCAAGAACGATAAGGTCGATTCTGCGCCCTGGTTCTCGTTGGCGCGGTCGGGGTGCAGGCCGTCCCGGCAGCCGCCGGTGGCGGAATCATAAAGCGGAAGTTGCAGATCGTTGTCGCCAAGGAACCAGTTGAATGCTGACCAGGCGTCGCTGCGCCAGCGGCTGTCACCAGTCACGCGATAGGCTTCGAGACACGCAGAAACTGCGCCGGCAGCTTCAAGCGGCTGTTGATCAAAACGGGCGTTTTCCCCACCCTGGCGATAAAAGCCCTGAGATCCGATCGGCACAAAGTGGCCGTTGGTTTTGCAACGCTGCGTTTCCATCAGCCATTCCAATGCTTCGAGACCGGCGGAAACCATACGATCATCCGAGCAAGCTGAGCCGACTAGTAGCAGGGCTTGCGGTAATCTCGCGTTAGCGTAGGCCAGAATGGTTTCGAACCACTTCCAATCCGCGCTTCGAATCGACTCATACATTTCGAGCAATCGCCCAGCCAGCGCGGATCTTACTTTCTGTGCGTCGCGGTCTCCGGGATACGAACCGAGGTATTCCTGTATGCCGAGCAGGGTGTAGGCCCAGGCACGAGGGCTGCTGAACTCTATAGCTGCGGGAAACGAAAACTCAAACAATCGCCCGGCAGCGCATCTCAATCCCTGATCCGTGGACCGGCCTAAGACCGTTCCAAGTCCCCACAAGGCGCGCCCATGACAGTCTTCAGACCCCACAGCTTCGTTCCACCGGCGACTGTAGCGGAGAAAGTTTCTGAAACCACCTTTCGCGGGATTAAAGGCATGCTCGAGGAAGGACAAATAACGGAAGGACAAATCTGGGAGAAACAGATCCGACACAGTCGAGCCGGCGTTCTCCAGCCGTTCTTTACCCAGTTGTGCCAGCAGCACGGTAAAAATAAGTGCGCGAGCATTGTCGTCTGTGGTATAGCCCTCTCCACGGTTCGGGATTGTGAAGATCGCGTGCTGCAGCATCCCCGTATCATCGGTCAGCCGATTCATGTGATTGAGTTTTAATGCAGGCAGCCGGTCCAGCGATTTCTGAGGGAAACGGGCCAACCATTGAACGCGTGGATTCTCCATCCGGTCGCTACGCGCTTTTGCAAAACTCGCCATGTAACCTTGCGCTACTCTTTTCCAGATCATCTCCCGGGCGAACAAGTAAGCACGTTTACGCATGGCATGGCGTATCGCGGGGGTATCCAAAAGTTCGATTGTTTTTTGTGCGATAGCAGCGGGATTTTGGAAGGGCACCAGCGCGCCACGGCCGTCGTCTAACAACTCAATGGCGTGCCAATAGGGAGTCGAGATAATCGCCTTGCCCGCACCTAATGCATAGGCCAGCGTTCCCGAAACTACCTGCGCCTCATGGCGATACGGAGTGATGTAAATGTCTGCTGCCCCAATGAACTGAACCATCTCATCAGGACTGACGAAGCGGTTGTGGAATATTACTTGTGATTCCACTCCCACTTTCTTAGCTAAAGCTTCCAAGCTAGCTCGGTACTTCTCACCTTCGCGACGGAGGATGTGAGGATGGGTGGCACCTGCGACGATGTAAGCTACATTCTTGTGTTTGGACAAAATCTGCGGCAACGCTTGTATAACGCTTTCGATTCCTTTGTTCGGTGAGAGCAGGCCGAAGGTGAGTAATACCGCCTTTCCTTCCACGCCAAAGCGGTCCTTATAGAAATTCGGATCCAGGAACGGCAGGTCGGGGACGCCGTGAGGAAGCATGTCAATCTTGCCGCCGGGCACCTTGTAGATTTCTTGCAAGAACTGGGATGAGAGCTGGCTCATGACAATGAGCCGATCCGAAAGCTCGGCGATCTCTTCCATGACCATGAGTTGGTTAGGGTCTGGCTCGCGCAGAACCGTGTGCAGCGTTGTCACCAACGGCATCTTCAAGCCGCGGAGCAGACGCAAAATGTGGCTTCCGGCTGGACCGCCAAAGATTCCATACTCGTGCTGCAAGCACACCATGTCTATATTGTTGAAGTTCAGGAATTCAGCCGCTTCTTGATACGATGTCAGGTCATCCTGGGCGAGCGACCACCGCACCCGTGCGGGATAGTCATATCCGTTTTCGGTGTCGTTCACCGGCAGGGCCAACAATCGAGCTGTGCCATACTCCGCCGATATGGCCTCGCACAGGTCCGTGGTGAACGTAGCGATGCCACACTGTCGCGGAAGATAATTTCCGATCACCGCGATTCGACTAGGCAACAATGGCTTCGATTGCGATCGTGCACGAGGCGCGGAGGCGCCGTCTCGCACCATGGGACGGGGGTTGACGATTTCCAAGATTGCCTTGGGAAACACTGTGGTGGGTCGCGACATTTGTCCTTAATTTTGCTGAGAATTAGGCGTAAGGAGCCACTTTTCAGATCAGCTCCTAAGCGATCACCCGCACTGCCTTTGAAATTGTCTCTTGTCAGTATTCAACCAAAGTGAAGTTGCCGGCTGATCACTATTGACCATTGAGTTGCTGAGGAATACTGCATTATGTCGCTATGAAGGCAAAGAAAGCACACGCCCTTATGGTTCGTTGCTCCACCTGTGGCGCTAAGCCGGGAGAGAAATGTGAGCTTAGCACTGGCATGCCACGCACAAACCCGCATCGAGACCGGCGCTTAGCGGCTTCGGAAAAGTAACGAGTCCGCGAATCGAAGTAGCCCGCCCGATTAATCCGGAGGTTGCTGAGCTCATCGCTCACTTCGCAGCGGCCGATCGGTTCTTGCGTCCACAGATCTGAACCGGCGGTCGCTTCCCGGAGTCGGTCACGCAGACTCACGACGATGAGAACACAGCCAGCCAAAAACATCACTATCACAATCGCCGCTAGATATGGGGCAGTCTGGTCCGTCAAGTACAGTTCCTGAGGGTTCTTAATGCGCTCTGAAACCGATCGCCCCCGCAGCTCAACCCCTGGCCCAGTCGGCGTCGCGTTGCGATCTGCGCCGTGCCTCGGCGCCATCGAGGTGGCAGCCCTGTTGGACGTGGCGCGAGTGAGCTGAGACGGTTACATACGGCACTCCCAGAACACGCTTGGCAACGATTCCAGTGACTTCGAGGCCATTGAAGTCTTGCAGCTTTACCTTCGCTAAAATCCGTCTCAATGCGTTCTGGATCTTCTTGGCTTCAACAGCGCCGAAGAACATCACCTTCACTTCCGCCGCCATGAAAAAGAAGTTCCATCCCGCGGCGTGGATCTTGCGATCAAGGGCGAGGCCATCCAGGACCTTGACCGTGCTCCAGTTCCCTGAGTAGGGCTCACTTTCCAGTCCAAGGAGTTGCGTCATCCGGGGCCACTCCTTCATCAGAATCGTGCCGACTTGAACTGTTGGCGGCATGCATCCTCCTGAGAAACCCCGGTGCGGGGTTTAGCCGCACGGGCTTTGAAACAAACAGCAATCGCAGTGGTGGTCTGGGCTATACCAACTTCAGTTTGCGGCGGACAATGCCAGCAACACCGATTAATCCCGTGCCCAGAAGACCGAGTGTGCCTGGCTCTGGAGCAGCAGTCACGATGTTGGTGTCACGGCTCGAAATGTTCGTCTTACCATTAAAAAAACCACGACCTGTATTAATGGTCAGCTTGACAGTGGCGCCATTGACGGTAGTGCCGTTCTGCCAGGTTCCCAACAAAGAACCGGTCAGAGTGTAGTTGCGCGTCCCATTGGAGAGCGTCAATAGCCTCCAAGTCAACGGTCCCGTGAACGAGCCGTTGAAGATCACTCCATTCGGAATGCCGCTGGTTCCGTGGCCTGTGATGTTAAACATGCCCCCCGCAGCAAACGTTCCGCCCATCTGCAAACTGCCGCTGCTAAGGTTGCCAGTGCTAAAGCTCAACGTCCCGAGATCAGTCCCGATAATCAGCCCGCTGCCAAGACCATGAACCGCAATAAGTGTAGATCCCTCTAGGGTCAGGCTGCTATTGGTGCCCGAGAGGATGCCGCTGCTGTTGGTGAAGTCAACGCCGTTGTCAGCAAAGGCTGCCAACGGAAGAGCCAGAACCAGAATAGTGAGGAAAACTGAGTTCTTGATCATTTGTCAGTAGTTTCTCCGGGGTAACCACGAGATCCTGGAGAAGAATTTCGTGAGCTGCAACGAATCGTTGGTTTTTGGTAGGAATTTTTCAGTCCGTTTGCAATACCTATATTGGGCTAAGTGGCAAGGGAAGACTGCTCAATAGTGATCACTCTTGCTCGAGCTTAAACTTACAACGCAGCCGCCCGAGTGAAGGCAGTGACAAGGATCGCTACCAGGGTAATGAAAATCAACGTCGCGCTACCTAGCAGCACGATCTCGCTGAGCAGATCAGGGTTCATCAGATCGTCCCGGTGCATTTCACTCCTCTTGGCGGGCGGAACACGAACGCACCCCGTTCCTGTTTGTGCCAGCCGCTGATAGATTCGTCTTTTTGGTGGCGAAATACTGTGCAAAATGGCTCACTGGCTGCAGCAGAACCAGAATGGGAAGTTACTGCGCAACCTATGGCCGTCTGTGCGACCCAAATCGTTGTATTCAGAGGTTTGCGCTTCACAGTGTTTATTTTGCGACGGCCAAGCCTACGCTCGAGATTCCCGACGTCGGCCTGCTTGCCAGGAGAAAACTCTTCGGTACTCGCCCGGAGCCATCACCCACGTGCCCGGTACCCAGTAGTAGTCGTCGTCTCCGTAGGCCCAGTACCCAGGGGTCCAGATATAACCATCGCCGGGAACGGGCGGCTCCTCGTAAACGGGCAATTCAGGAGGGGCGAATGTGATAGATATGCCGATTTGCCCGTAGGCTGCCGCCGAGATAGCTAGGCACGACGAGTGCGAACAACAGCGAACGAATGGAGGGAATGAAACGCATTATGCTTCCTTTTTGCCCGATTATCCATCGCGTGCCCGGTGATGCTCTGCGTCTGCGGGTTGCGCGGATTGAAAGGCGCGATTTCCAGACGAAACGTAATGCCGACTCGTCTCGCTCGCAAATGGTTCTGAGAGATACCTTGTCACTTCGGAGAGTTAGAATCTGTTCACAAATGCTCAGTTCGAGATCTGCGGGTCCAGGCCTTGCCGCTCAATGTGGTTCTGCACGATTGAGCGCCTCTACATATGCGATCCTTGTATGACCTGCATCGATCGCAATCTGACCGGTATCTATCGCAGTCACGAACTCCCATTCGAGTGGCGACAAGTGACGAGCACACGCTGGCTCTGTTGCTTTGTCTTGCCTGTGACCGCAGGACAGGCACATTGCTCCCACTTGCCTGATCTCAGTCTCCTTGGATATTTCATTCTCTCGGACTCCCAGCGAGCCGGCAATCACCGGGCCGGCACACTGGTCACAAGAGTAAGCGGAGAGATGAAGGTACTGTTTTCTCATCGGTGTCCTCCCGAAGGGGCCTTAGCCACGCTTCAGATGCTATGGTCTTGAGTTCGAAATGTCTGTTCACAATTGCTCTGGTCGAGGCGGTCTAGAAATCCCCGCCGAGATCACTGCCCTCAATATCAGCCTGAGATCAACCTGTACAACAGTTGCCCTGAAAAGTGTGCAATTTTGAACAGTCATGGCCGCCCACATCGTCGATTATGGTCATGTGGAGAGCCCACATGAGATCCGATTTCCCAGAACACAAAACTATTCTGTGCATCGACGACGACGACGGCATGCTGGGGTACCAAAGAGCGCTGCTCGAGCGGCGCGGATATAAAGTGCTCACGGCTGACTCTGCCCGGCAAGGCTTACAAATTGCAGCAATGTGCGCTATTGCTGCCGTGATCCTCGACTACCACATGCCCCAGATGAATGGCGGTGAGGTCGCAACCGAAATAAGGCGCCTCCGGCCACAAGTTCCTATCGTCATGCTTTCAAGCGACGACGAGATTCCAGAACAGGCCTTGAATGTGGTGAATGCCTTCGTTTCCAAGAACGAGGCATCCCGCCGGCTGCTGCCGGTGATCAGTCGAATCTGCGGAGAAAACTCCTCAGGGTCCCAGGAAGCCAGGATCACGGCCTAAGAAATGCGCTCGGTCGGGGAATGCTGGGTTTCACCCGCCCTTCCTTTCCTCGGTCGCGTTGACTGAGCAATTTTGTACAGAAACTCGGGAAACCGGCTTATATACCTGACCTGCATGGCTACCAACCACACTCTGTTGTGCATACATCGAGATCCAGCCCAGCTCGGTTTGTTGAAGGAGAACGGATACGAGTTGGTAACCGTCGGGAGTGGATCCGATGCTCTCCAACATTTAATGTCGCAGTCAGTAGACGCAGTTGTGCTGGACTACGAATTGAGCCTTTTGCAGGGCGCGGCCGTCGCGGCAGAGATGAAGAAGGTCAAACCACAGGTTCCCATAGTCATGCTGACCGATCACCTGGAATTGACCGACGGTACTTTGAAGTCCATAGACGCGCTCGTGACAAAGTCTGACGGTCCTCACTTCTTGTGGGCGACTGTTCACTTCATTTTGAATGTGAAGCCGGCCCAACACCTGGAAGGAAGCTGAGCGATCAAACGCCGGCCGGCCAACCCTGCTCAAATTAGCAAGTGACGAGAAGGCCTCCCTTTTTCGCCAAGAGTTTGGCAAAGCATTCGGAATGGAACTGTCCAATTCTGGCCAGACCGCAGTACCGCTTTAAGCAGGTTTGAGCGACTTGCCGCACTCTAAGCAACATGGCTTGCGGCGTGACGTTATTAAGCCGCAGAATGGACACATTCTCTGCGATGCGAAATCCCCGCTGTTCATGCCAAAGATCTTCCTCAATGAGTCAGTGATTAAGGCCAGCACGATGTGACGCTTATGCACGACTGGGTCCATGGCTAAAGTTCCGCTTTTCCTAATTGGCTGCCCATTCGGCGGCGACTCATGGTTGTAGAGCGGCGAGAAGTGAGCTTCGCCAAGAGCCACAATGACACGTCAGTGAGGGTGATTCTGAGCAAGATTGCTCGCATTGCAGCATGAACCGTCAAGCCTAGACCAATGACAAGGCGAACCAATCTGTTTTGGCCACGATGCAAGTGAGCAATTTGGACCATCTATTCCTTTGCGGCAGAGCGATCATGATGTTAGAGACGAGCACCTCTTCTCTCTCTTTCAGGTTCTCTGAGCTAAGTCAGCCCATCTGGAGTCTTCTCCCCTTAGTTCCGCAGCTCCGAAAGGAACAATTCATGAAAAAGACAATGTCAGTGTTGTTGATGGGCTTCATAGGCCTGGCTGGAACTTGTGCGTGGGCAGGCTCGGCTCGTGAAGATACAGATGCTCGATTGCAATCGTCGGTCGATGTCCTGCACGCCATCATGGCGACTCCAGATAAGGGCATCCCGGAGGAGGTGTTGAGCGATGCAAAGTGCATCCTCGTAGTGCCAAACTTGATCAAAGGTGGCTTCATCTTTGGTGGCAAGCATGGACGTGGTGTCGCCACCTGCCGTACGGATGCAGGCTGGAGCGCACCTGCGTTCGTCTCCGTTAGCGGCGGAAGTTGGGGACTGCAGATCGGAGTCGAAGGCGTGGATTTGGTTATGCTGGTCATGAACGACCAGGGTTTCCAGCATCTGCTCTCCAGCAAGTTCGAACTAACCGGTGAAGGATCAGTTGCAGCGGGCCCCGTAGGCCGTCACGCTTCTGCCGGAACTGACTGGAAGATGAACACTGAAATGCTGACCTACTCGCGCTCCAAGGGCGTATTCGCCGGCTTAACCCTGGAAGGGGCAGTGGTGGAGCAGGATAACGACTCTACTCGTGCCATTTACGGCAAGCACATGATGTTCCGCAACATTCTTTCGGGCAAAGCAACAACCCCCAAAAGCGCCGCCGCATTCCTGAAGGCTGTTTCAGATGCAGGCCAACAGGCGCGGATTGCTGAAGCAAAAGAAGCAAGAGAAGACAAGAAATAAATTGCGTCGGAAGCCGTCCTCAGCCCTGCTTGTGGCTGACCGGAACCGTGTACGCGGTTTCGGTCAGCGTCTCAGCATGAAGGGTTGCCCTCGCCCCGACGTGATCTATCGTGCGCAGGCGGACAAGTATGAAAAGCCTTCAGATCACCTCACCAATACCGAAAAATGAGCGCACATTGGCCAGTCAATAGGCGCTCAAAGGATGGAATACCGAACGGCTAGGGGCTAGGGAATTCCGAGAACCTTAAAACCATGCGCTTGGGCGGCCATGGCGAGCGCATGGTCGTGCGTGGCCACAACTAGTCTGGCATTCGAAGCCTCCCGCCACAGCAGGGCAGTGGCCAAATGAATGGCATCTATAGTGCCGAGTTCAGTGGGTAACGGCTGGCTAGCGCGATCGAGAACCATTGCATCCAGTTCAACCAGTTCGAAAGAATCGAGCAATTGTAGGATCGTGGCCCGGCTGCGGGCTACTTCGGGGTCAGCGAGCCGGGTCCTCAGCCGCAAGCGATCCAGTGTTCGCAGGCTCTCGATCTTGGCCAACACGCTACAGACGCCACGCTCAATCTGACGCCATTCCTTCAGGGAATTCGCTTGTCCCAGTACCACGCGCAGCAAAACCGAGCTATCGACATAAGCGATCACCGCTGGCCCTGCCGTTCCTCAAGCAAAAGTTCCAACACATCGATTGGCAAGTTCGCGGACGGAGGGAGCGGCACACGATTCGGCGGAGGTGCGCCAGCGGCAGGCTTGCGCACGCGCAGACCCGCGCCGTGAACGGGGACAATTCTAGCAACCGGAGTCTCACGATCAAGAATGGTAACTGTGTCGCCACGACGAACGAGGCGTAGGTACTCGCTAAGTCGCGCTTTCAAGTCGGCAATGCCAGTTTGCTTCATGACCATATGATAGTCACATATAGTCATCTGCGCAATAGCTGGTACCGGTGTTCTTCGTGCTCATGAAAGAGCGAGAACTGCGGCACGGCACTCTTGAGCAGGCTGTTCCCTAGCCTGGTTGAGCGCCCGCCTCCAAGTGCTCTCCGAACGGTGCACCCGCATCTGCTTGTTACCGCCTGATTCTAAAGGTGTTGCTGGCCGGCAAAGGGGCGTAACAACTGCATGTCCGGCTGTTAACTAACCGGAGGGTTGTAGAGTTCGAGTCCTACCTGAGGAGCCATTTTTCAAGGGTCCAACCCGGAGACATAGGTTACAGAATGTACCGGCTACATAGGTAACAACCTCGGGCCGACCGGGTTATGAACCACCGAACATCTGCACCATAGGAGTGCCTCTCGGGATCATGCCTGGATCACGAGCAACTTTTCCCCCAATCCGGTTATGGAACGGTTGCCGCCCATCCCGGCTAGGTATTGGACATATTCCCACCACAGATTCTATCGTCGATGATCAAGGAAGGGTGATGCACATGAATCGTCCTAAAGAACAGCCCCGCCGGTCGCCGAAATCGGCATCCGCCCAGTTTCAGCGAGGGGATGTGGCTGCATTCCGAAGGCTCAATGAAGAATGGATCACCCTCTTCTTCCGTATAGAGCCAAAGGAGGGGCTCGTTGATTTTGGTTTGAAAACGCCGGGCCGGGTAATTCGCGACCAGCAGAATGCCATGTCCCGTGGCACCTTAACTTGACGTCACCTCGCCTTCTGATGGATGGAATGTGCCATAAGCCCCTGCCGGAAAGGCTGCCCGATGTTTGTCTCCGATTTGTCCCGGATCCGGAAGTAACCGACTTCCTGTCTGCCGAAAGCCCGGGAGCCATGGCGGCGGATGGAACACTGAGTGTTACCACTTCCACAGACGTCGGGTTACGAGGCGAAAGGGCTTGTCACCGGATGGACCCCATTTGAATTTCCACTCTGGCGGTTGATTGAGACGACAGCAGTCCTATAGGGTTGTGTTGGAGCTGCGCCTTGGACATCTATCTTGTCGACGGCACATACGAGTTGTTCCGGCACTACTACGCGCTGCCGTCGATTCGGGATTCGGATGGACGGGAGGTAGCCGCCGTCCGAGGTGTCCTCGCTTCAGTGCTGGGCATGATCAAAGGCGGTGCTACGCACATCGCCATTGCGACCGATCACGTGATCGAATCTTTTCGCAACGACTTGTGGCCAGGCTACAAGACCAGCGAAGGCGTCGAACTCGACCTGCTAGCACAATTTCCCCTGCTCGAAGACGTCCTCACAGCGGCTGGTATTGTCGTCTGGCCGATGGTTGAATTCGAGGCCGACGACGCGCTCGCTGCCGGGGCGGCGGTGGCCGCTCGAGACGAGCGTGTCGAACGCGTGATCATTTGCACGCCGGACAAGGATCTTGCCCAATGTGTGCGCGGCTCACGCGTCGTCCAACTGAATCGCCGGACGCGGGCCACGTTAGACGAGGCTGGAGTGGTCCACAAGTTCGGCGTCTCGCCGCCATCGATCCCCGACTATCTGGCGCTGGTGGGCGACGCGGCAGACGGTTATCCGGGCCTGAAAGGCTGGGGTGCGAAATCTTCGGCTGCCGTCCTTGCCAAGTTTGTCCATCTTGAATCCATTCCTCTGAACGGTCGCGAATGGCGCGTGAACGTCGCCAACGCGAGTGCCCTCGCAGACACTTTTTGCCGCGAGCGGGACCGCGCGCTGTTGTTTCGCACGCTTGCCACGCTCCGAACCGACATCGCGCTCTTCAACCAGGTGGACGAGTTACGATGGAATGGCCCCACACCCGCCTTCGCCGAGCTCGCGGCTCGATTGGACGCAGCCGTTACCGAGGGCCGGCACCCCCGGGCCGTGGGATCCTGAACCCGGATCCACGGCGCGCGATGCGGGGCGACGTTCCGCAACGTCGCAAAACCTCAAAGGGCGCCCCAAAGTGACAGGAGATACGAATCATGACCTCACCCAGTAGAAAACATGCGGGTCCAGGGCCAGCGACTGACCAGTCTACGGTCCCTGAGCCTACATTCGCCGAGCGTGCGCGTACCCTGACGTACTTGGGCCGCATAGGTAGCCTTTCGACTATCTCTCGGAAACACCCGGGGTTCCCGTTCGGATCAGTGATGCCCTACGGCTTGGACGAACACGGGCGTCCCATCTTCCTTATCAGCACGATGGCCATGCATACGCAGAACTTGCAGGCGGACGCTCGTGCTAGCTTGCTCGTGACTGAGGATGACGCTGGGGGTAATCCGCTCGGCGCATCCAGGGTCACCCTGGTGGGAAATGTTCTGCCGCTACCGGCGTGTGAGGTGGCTGAGGCTCGCAAGCTCTACTTGGCAAGTTATGCCGACAGCAAGCATTGGGTAGATTTTGAAGACTTTTCTTTTCATCGCCTGGACGTGGTGGACATTTATTACGTGGGCGGCTTTGGAGTGATGGGCTGGGTACCTGCTTCCGAATACGCCCGCAGTCAACCCGACCCTCTTGCTGACTCGATGGCCGAAATCATTCAGCACATGAACACCGACCACAAGGAGGCGCTCGTTCTGCTTGCCCGGAAATTTGCTCGCATTGAGTCACAGGAAGCAACGATGATCACGGTCGATCGCCTCGGGTTTCATGCGCGCTTGAAGACCCCGGATGGCACGCGTGGTGCCCGTATTGCACTTCTGCGGGAGGTGAGCAATCCGGCAGAAGCTCGAATGGTCTTGGTCGAGATGGTGCAACAGGCGCGCTCGGGGCCAAGGGAATAACGGCTACGAGTAGCGCTTCCTACGGCCACTTGCCACCAGTTACTTGAGACCTGCAGTGTTGTGGTCACTAGTTCGCTAGTGAAGTCGCGTTGGACACGTGCGACTGACAAGCTGAGTAATGAACCTAGCCACAAGCTTAGGTCACCGCAATCATTAGCTGGAATAATCCTCACGCGTGAGAGAGAATATTAGGTTCTGTATGTGCTGGTGAGGACATTGTGCTCCGGCAACGAGCTCGGCGGACTGGCACGTCCGCTGAGTCCCGTAACAGGGTTGCGTGCGTATGTTTGAGCATGCCGCGGCGTAACGCTTCCGCGCCTTGGTTAGGATCTCGTCTTTGCTCGCGGACGAGCTGCCTGGATCAACCGTGTCAGCGAAGGGTAGTGAGGCCTCAGTTGTTCAGTGCGGGGGGATGTTCTGTATGACCGCTGCCACGATGAGTTTGGAATCAACCAGTAAGAATCAGCAACTCGTGCAATGGGTGGAAGAAGTGGCGCGGCTGTGCACACCCGATCGCGTCCAGTGGTGCGACGGTTCGCCAGAAGAATATGAGGCGATGCTGCGGTTGATGGTCCTCTCTGGTGTCGCCATTCAGTTGGATCCGGCAAAACGTCCGAATAGCGTGCTGGTGCGCTCGCATCCTGCCGACGTGGCTCGCGTGGAAGACCGAACTTTCATCTGCTCGCGAACCCGGGATGATGCGGGCCCGACAAACAATTGGGACGACCCGGTGAAGATGAAACAAAAACTCACCGGGCTTTATGCCGGGTCGATGGCTGGGCGCACGATGTACGTGATTCCCTACAGCATGGGCGTGATGGGTTCCGCCATTGCCAAGATTGGGATTGAAATCACTGATTCGCCGTATGTCGTTGCCAGCATGCACATCATGGCGCGGGTCGGTAGCCGCGTGCTCGAGCTGCTGGGCGAGAACGGTGAGTTCGTCCGCGGACTGCATTCCGTGGGCGCTCCGCTCGGCCCGGAGGAGCAGGATTCTACCTGGCCCTGCAACATGGACCACAAATACATCTGCCATTTCCCCGAAACACGTGAGATCTGGTCTTACGGCTCTGGTTATGGTGGCAATGCCCTGCTGGGCAAGAAATGCCACGCGCTGCGGATCGCTTCGGTGCAGGCGCGCGACGAAGGCTGGATGGCGGAGCACATGCTGATTCTGAAGCTCATCAGCCCATCAGGCCAGGTGAAGTATATGACCGGAGCCTTTCCTTCGGCTTGCGGAAAAACGAACTTGTCGATGCTGATTCCGACAATTCCAGGCTGGAAGGTGGAGACGATTGGGGACGATATTGCGTGGATGAAGTTCGGGCCGGATGGGCGCCTCCATGCAATCAATCCGGAGTATGGCTTTTTCGGCGTGGCTCCGGGCACGAGCATGAAGTCGAACGCCAATGCCATGCTCACGGTGACGAAGAACTCCATTTTCACCAATTGCGCAATGACCTCCGGTGGCGACATCTGGTGGGAAGGCATGACGGAGGGCAAGCCAGCCGAATTAGTCGACTGGCTGCGACGGCCATGGACGGCTGGTTCGGGACGTAAAGCGGCGCATCCCAACTCCCGGTTTACGGCCCCGGCGAAGCAATGTCCAGTGATCGCTCCGGAGTGGGAGGATCCGAAAGGCGTGCCGATTGATGCGATTCTGTTCGGCGGACGACGGGCGGGAGTGATTCCGCTGGTGATCGAAGCTTTCGACTGGCAGCACGGCACCTTCCTGGGCGCAACCGCTAGCAGTGAGACCACCGCCGCGATAACGGGTAAGATTGGCCAACTGCGGCGCGATCCGATGGCCATGCTTCCATTCTGTGGCTACCACATGGGAGACTACTTTTCGCACTGGCTCGAGATGGGACGCCTTGCTGACGCTTCCAAACTGCCGAAAATCTATTATGTCAACTGGTTCCGCCAAGAGAAGGGCAAGTTCCTCTGGCCGGGTTACGGGGATAACAGCCGAGTTCTGAAGTGGATCTTCGAGCGCTGCGACGGTAAGGTGCACGCCAAGCAGACGCCTATCGGCCTGCTTCCCGAAGCCGCGGACCTCGATACCAAGGGATTGGATATACCTGCATCCGCGCTGGAGCAGTTGTTGAGCGTCGATACTGAAGGATGGCTGGCCGAGGCAGCCTCGATCAGGCAATACTTTGCCAAGTTCGGCAACCGTCTTCCCGAAAGATTGAAACTTGAGGTGAAGGAGCTGGAGGAGCGTCTGCGCAAGGCAACGCCGTAGCAACGGACAAGATCGCTCTGATCCGGCCCACGAAAATTCCGCTCTTCGATCGCCGTATCGGCTATTTCGTTCTTCCACCTTCGGTCTTAAGTTTGTCGCTGGCGCCGGCCTGCGCAGCGGCCAGGCGCGCCGTCAGTACCCGAAAAGGCGAACAGGCAACGTAATCCATCCCCACGGCATGGCAGAACTCAACCGAGGAGGGGTCACCTCCGTGCTCGCCGCAGATGCCGACCTTGAGATGAGGACGGGTCTTGCGTCCGCGTTCGATTCCGATTCGAACCAGCTCGCCCACACCGTCGCGATCAATCACTTGAAAAGGATCCTGCTTGAGTATGCCTTCGTCAAGATAGATGGGCAGGAACTTGTTGATATCGTCACGTGAGAAGCCAAACGTGGTCTGGGTGAGGTCGTTGGTTCCGAAGCTGAAAAATTCCGCCTCTTTGGCGATTTCATCCGCCACCAGCGCCGCCCGAGGCAACTCGATCATGGTGCCAACCAGGTAATGAACGGTTTTCCCCTTCTCCTTGAAAACTTCGTCGGCAACGCGCCGCACGATAGCGCCTTGGTTCTCCATTTCCTTTACGGTTGCGACCAGCGGAATCATGACCTCAACATGCGTCTTCACGCCTTTCTTTTCCGCATCGACGGCTGCCTCAAAAATGGCACGTGCCTGCATCTCGGTGATCTCGGGGTAGGTAATGCCGAGCCGGCAGCCGCGATGGCCGAGCATGGGGTTGAACTCGTGCAAATCTTCGACCCGCTGTAACAAATCCGACAACAGTTTCTTCAGATCACCGGCTCCTCTTGCGCCGTACTCGCGGTATTCGTCAACCAGCGCCTTCTTGTGCTTCGCATCGGCATAGGGGAGAGCGCCCAGATCGACCATCAGCTTTTCGCGTTTGGGCAGAAATTCGTGCAGGGGGGGATCGAGGAGCCGGATGGTCACCGGCAAACCATCCATGGCTTCGAACAAGCCGATGAAGTCTTCGCGCTGCTGGGGTAGCAGCTTCTTGAGCGCTGCGCGCCGGTCTTTTTCATTGTCGGCGAGAATCATCGCGCGCATGAGCGGTATGCGGCGTTGGGCAAAGAACATGTGCTCGGTTCGGCACAGGCCAATGCCTTCGGCTCCGAACGCCCGCGCCTGAATCGCGTCACGCGGAATATCCGCGTTCGCGCGCACCCCTATTTTGCGAAAAGGCTCGGCCCAGCCCATCAGTTTCTGCAAGTCAGCATTCTCGGCAGAGGCCTCCACCGTATTCAGCTTGCCCTTGATAACCCGGCCGGTGGTGCCATCGAGCGAGATCCAGTCGCCTTCATGAAACACCTGGCCCTTCGCCCGCATCTCGCGAGCTCTTTCGTTTACTTCGATATCGCCAGCACCCGCCACACAGCATTTCCCCATTCCGCGAGTAACCACAGCCGCGTGACTAGTCATGCCTCCTCGGGAAGTAAGAATCCCGGCGGCGACTTCCATGCCATGAATATCTTCGGGCGTAGTCTCAGCACGCACCAGGATTACCGGGTTTCTCTTCGCTCCGTGACCGGCTTTTTCGACCGCGTCGTCAGCCGTGAAAACGATCTGCCCCACAGCCGCGCCCGGGGATGCCGGCAATCCCGTGGCCAATACCTCGACCTTGGTGCTCTTCTCGTCCAGCGTAGGCACTAGGAAGTCATAAAGTTGATTGGGATCGACACGAAAAATGGCTTCATCCTCGGTGATCAATCCTTCATTCACCATCTCGATGGCCACTCGTACAGCAGCACGGCCGGTGCGCTTGCCATTGCGCGTCTGCAGCATGTAGAGCTTGCCATCCTGGATGGTGAATTCGAAATCCTGCATGTCGCGATAATGTTTTTCCAGCCGAGAGGTAATCTCTCGCAGCTGTTTGTAAACCTCCGGCATGACCTTCTGCAGTTCGAGAATCGGAACCGGCGTGCGGATGCCCGCGACTACATCTTCGCCCTGCGCATTCATCAGGAATTCGCCATAGAACTCCTTGGTGCCGATTGCGGGATTACGAGTGAAGCCCACACCCGTACCGCTGCTCTCGCCAAGGTTGCCGAAGACCATGGCCTGCACATTGACTGCTGTGCCCAGCATGTCATCGATGTTGTTGATGCGTCGATAGTGCTTGGCGCGTTCGTTCTGCCAGGAACGGAACACCGCGTCGCGGGCCATGATGAGCTGTTCGTGCGGGTCCTGAGGGAAGTCGCGCTTGGTATGTTTTTTGACGACTTTCTTGTATTCGGCGATGATTTCTTTCAGCGCTTTGGCATCGAGATCGGTGTCGAGCTTGGTTTTCTTCTGTTTCTTCTTGGCGTCGAAGACTTCGTCGAAAGCGGACTTGGGTATCTCGAGCACAACATTGCCGAACATCTGGATGAGACGCCGATAGGAATCGTAGGCAAAACGCGGGTTGCTGCTGCGGCGAGCCAGCGCCTCCACGCTTTGATCGTTGAGGCCGAGGTTGAGAATTGTGTCCATCATCCCCGGCATGGAGAATTTTGCTCCGGAGCGAACGCTGACCAATAGTGGGTTCTCGCCCGAACCCAGTTTTTGCTTCTGCAGTTGCTCGAGGCGGCGTAGCCCGTCTTCGGTCTGCCGATTCACCTCCGGAGACACCTTGCCTCCGCTACGCATGTACTCACGGCATGCTTCGGTCTGGATGGTGAAGCCGGGAGGCACTGGCAGTCCGGCATTGGTCATTTCAGCCAAGCCTGCGCCCTTGCCACCCAACTCATTTTTCATCGTGCCGTTGCCTTCGGCTTTGCCATCAGCGAAAAAATAGACGTACTTGACAGGGCTCATGCCGGCTTGCTCGTCTTGCGTTTCAGGCAGTGTGTAAGTGCTCACGGATTTGTCCTCTTTGAAAACTAAATTATGAATTCGAGCCTCATGCTCTGATGTTTTGTTCGTTGCCGCGATCTCCCGCAACGGGGGGAGAGAAAAGTCCCCCCTCGGAACTCTATCCAGCAGAGCTATCCAGTGTACCCGATTTACTCAGTCGTGGTCGTAACTGCCGTCGGGGAGAGCGGAGAAGGTTTTGTTCGTGCAGAACACTTCGGCGATCGGCCGGGTGGACTCGCGCGCTCCCGCGCTCACGCAAAGCGACAAAGAAGTACACGGTCATGGCGATGCCGATGGCGATCACAACGCCACGGACCTTCTCAGAATCGACTTTCTGCACGTAGTGCGCACCGAACCAGCCCCCGATGAGGGCACCCGCGATCATCACGGCGCACTGCGACCACAACACGGCGCCAGCCAGAATGAAAGTGACTACTGCAGCGGCGTTGATCACGGCGGCAAGCAGCGTCCTGATCGCACCCATGGCGTGAAGGTCACGCATCCCCAGTGCCGCTAGCATTGCCAGCGTCAGGAAACCGATGCCGGCGCCGAAATACCCACCATAGACTGCGACCAGCAATTCCACGATCGAAGTTATTGTGATTGCCCGCCATGATATCTCCCGCAAATCATCAATGACGGCGGCCGTGCCGGTGATTGCGCGGATCCTGTTGCCGAAGGTGAACAGCAAAGTGCCACCCAGCAGTAGCCAGGGAATGACGTGCAGAAAAGTGCGTTGCGGGGTCTTGAGCAATAGCAGCGCCCCGGCAAAACCTCCAGCAATGCTGGTTACCAGCAGTGGGATCAGCACGCGCGGCGGTGCGTTCAGCCGTTTTAAGTAAGCGATGGTACTGGCCGCCAACCCAGGCCAGAGCGCAACCGTGCTGGTTGCGTTGGCCTCTACCGCCGGAACCCGCATGAGCAATAGTGCCGGAAAGGAGATGAAGCTTCCGCCACCCGCAATTGCATTCAGCGTCCCGGCAACTCCGGCAGCGAGAAACAAGATGATGGCCTGACTGCAGTGCAAACACCTTTTCTATCAGAAAAAGCCAGCTGCCGAGAAGCGACGCATCAGCGGCAACGGTGCAGCACGGGCCTTGGTCAGCGTCGGAGCGCGGCGCTTAAGCGGTCGGTTTTTGTCTGGCGCTGTTGCCCACAGCCACCAGGAAAATAGCACTCTTGCCTTCGGCATGGGGAGAGAAGAATCCGATCACGTCGTCGTCGTAAAAAGTGAGGCCGGTGGCGCCCAAGCCTTGGGCATAGGCGGCGAGATACAGTTTGCCGCCAATGATGCCGGCTTCTAGCTGCACGGCGCGGTATCCGCGATTGCCAAAGGGCTGCAAAATCAGTCGCAGATCTGCCAGAAAAAAGATGACCACGGCGGCGTCAGCTGGCAACTGCTGCTCCAATCCTAGATAGCCGGCTTGGGCGCGAAAATCTTCTTTCTTCAGACACTCCAGTAGTCCACGGTCGCGGTGAAAGACATAAGCTCCGGAGTCGAGATCTTCTACGGCATGGGCAACCACGTAAAGATGGTTGAGCTGAGATCCCATGGGATCGAGAAAGTCGGCCGGCACTCCGCGCGTGGCTCGGTCGAGCAGCGTAGACAGTTGCGCAAGGCTGATTGGCGTGCGGGCAAACTTACGGCTGGAGCCGCGCCGCAGGATCACCTGTTCGATGGGGTCGCGAGGTGTTTCCGCGTCAGATAGAGGTTCAAGCTGAACCGACGGACCTGTGGGCGGAGGAAGGTTTCTCACGGCGGTAGAAACCAGTGGAGCGCGAGCGCGCCAAGCGGCAACCTCTTCTGGCGAATCCAGCGAACAGGCAGCGTGCATTTCGCGCATGAGCGGATAGTCAATCTCGTGACCAGATAGCGGGACAGTTTCGAGGCCGAGAGGTGAGACTTCTGTCGCGACTGGTGGCGCGGTTTGCCAAGCGAGTTCGGAGCTGTGGCCGAGGGCTACCATTGAAAAAGCTACCTCGCGCTCAGTATCGACATCCAGCAGGCGGTTCACGGTAGCGTCCACAAATCCGCACACTACCTTGGCTGCCAAACCCAAGGCTGTGGCGACGGCGAGGAGGTTGGCGAGCAGCGTGCCGTTGTCCCAGCCGAAGTGGCGATAGGTGCGTTCCTGATATTTCCAGGCATTGCGCCAGTAGGTACCAGTGCAGACCATGGTCAACGGCGCGTGAACGATGGCGGGTTCGTCTGCCGTGGCTTCGACCAGAACCTTGCGATAGTCTCCGGCGCGGAGCTTGCGCAAGCCAAACTCTGCAGGGGCGAAATGATAAACACCGGACGGAAGGCCGGCGAGATCGCCGCAAACCAGATACAGCTCGACCTCATAGAGTGCGCCGGTGCAGGCCGCCGCACGAAAATAGATTTCGCCGCCGGGATACGTCCTGTGCCGGGTAATGCCAGCAGAGAGGTATAGGAGTTGGGCGATGGCATTTAAATCCGGCGCTGCCTTTGTCTGCTCGGGGATGATGGCGCTGATCGCAGAAAGAGCAGCCACACCCGTTTGCCGCACCTCGCTGGGGAGGCGCGAAGGCACGAGCGCGGGATAAATCTTGAAGGGTATCGGCTGGTTGGCAAAGTCCAGGAAATGCTGATGGGTGCGGATGCTGGCGTAGGAGTGCCTGGTAGCGTTGTGATAGCTCCAGGCAGCTTCCGAATTGAGATTATTAGGCACGGCGGTGTGGAGGTGAGTCATTGTGTCACCACCACTTGATACTTATTTCACTCGGATCGCGCTTGCTATCGAGAGGGAGTACGACGCCGGGGGCAGATGCCCAAGAATGCTATTCGTCAGTGCTCGAGTCAGGAATGGAGCCGGGAAGAGCCCACTGTTCGGCTACTGCCGAGAAATCTGGCGAAGAATCGTCGTCTTCCGAGGGGGTCGTCTGCTTTTCCAGTTTTCGCTGTGCTTTGCGTTCCAGCTTTTCGCGCTGATTGTCCTGACGGGAACGCTCTTTTTGGCGTTTGTTGAAGCTCGATCGGCCTCGACCTGGCATGGGCGCCTCCTAATAAATATATGTCTATATATGTTCCACCTTGGACCCCGCGACCGGGGCTTAGCACAACAAAAATCCGACTACCAGCGAGGTTCCCGTGGCTGGCGTGCGTGACCTTGATAGTCATCGCGTCCACCACCCCCACCGCCGGAACGACCACCGCCGCCTGGACGTCCACCACGGAAGCCACCTTTGTCGGTCTTGGGGCGGGCTTCATTGATGTTCAGAGCGCGGCCGCCAAGTTCAGTACCGTTCAGCGCAGCAATTGCCTTTTCAGCTTCGCCGGAGTCGGTCATTTCGACGAAAGCGAATCCTCGCGAGCGACCTGTATCGCGTTCGGTAACGATGCTTACCTGCTGGATGGCGCCGTGGGGTTCAAACAACGTCCGCAGCTCTGCCTCAGTGGTGGTGTGAGGGATGTTGCCCACAAAAAGCTTCTTCATACTCTTCCTCGCTTTGCAAGATTCACATCTATTCTAGCCTATCTGATCAAAGTGTTTCCGGCAGACCTCACGGCGGCGGCCGGATTCCCCGAACTGTCGCAACAAGCACGGGGTGAAGTCATTCCGGACCTTTGCGCCGGGTTGCGTTGGCTTCCGGCTTGCTGCCTGGATTCGTTTGACTGCTGGACGTTACCCTTGCCAGAACCAGCGCTCGGGTTCGCTTTCGGCGATCGAGCTTCTGTTTGCGCAGCCGGTTGAACCTCGACTTGTCGCCATTTAGCCGTGACATCGCTTATCTCCTCACTCGGTCTGTCACCCACTTCAGGATCGAGGCAATTGGATGCCTTAGCGTCCCATAAAATAAGAATCTATTTTTCGAAGCTGCGCGATGAGTTCCTGATCAAAAACGAATTTTCTCAATCGCGAAGGCGCAGTGTGGATTGCGATGTGTCTTCGAGGTTAAGCATGTGATGATTATACGCGACTGCACAAGGACCACCCGGAAAATAGTTATGCGTGCTTGTTCACGCCAAATTGCGGAATCGACACGGGTGCCGCAGCAAACCAGTCTGAGTATTAGCTGCGCTTAAGCATTTCCGTCTGCCTCAAGGTTAGCAGCACCGTCTGCGCCAAGCGCTCAAGCACCGCGAGATCGCCCTCGTCAAATGCAAAAGGTTGCGAAGAGAAAACTTCCATCAATCCGACGCTCTCCCGCTCGTATCGAATGGGCGCGGCCAAGATCGATCGCACACCCAGCCGGCGGCAAGCCTCCGCGTCAGCTCGGGAGTCGGTTTCGGAGTCATCGCAGCGCAAGGGTTTTCCGCTACGAATGCACTCGCCGGACAAGCCAGAATCGACGTTCACCCGCGTGCCCAGTGGTGGTCCACCGCTGCCCACGCTGGCCCGGCACATCATGGGGCCGTTGTCGACGAGCGCGATAGCAGCGCCAGTGCCGCGGATGAGCGAACGCGCGCGTTCGCTGATTGTCCGCAGCGCAGCATTCAAATCTGAGCCCAGCGAGTTGAACTCATACTGGATTGTGTTCGAGGCAGCGGGTTGATCGATCGTCGCCGAGGTGCCAAGTTCCGGCTCCAAACTTATGGATCGAGGCTCACGAGTTCCGCTTCCTGAAGAGTTGCTTCCGACGGCGAGCCAGGGTGATCTGTCAAAGATGAGTTTCGGCGCCGTGCGGCTGGGCGCGGCGTCATTGAGCGTCAGCCACTCATCAAGCCGCTGGCGCGCGTCCTCGGGCAATTCGGAGAATCGCACCCCGGCACGGCCGAGAGCATCTGCCCATGCGATATAGCCCGTGGTCTCCAGGGATGCAGCGCAACCGGGCAGATCGAGGCGTAGATGGACCCGCCCATCGGGCACTACGGGTACATCGGTTTGCATGGACAGGCCTTGCTCGCTGAGATCAAGAATCACGCCACCGGTGACACCGTCGAAGCTGGCAAAGGCGGGACCGTGAACCTTATGCCGCAGGCAGCTCCGTCTATCCACAATCATCAATGATCTCCTCGCCCCCATTTGGCGCGGTTTCGCGCGCTATCTCGCCGAGGCATCGGGATGACGGCAACGTGGGGTGCCGCCGACAATTCGCTTAACTCTCGAGACTCCGCAAAAGATTTGCCTTCTCCAATGATGTGAGCAAAGAGAAGTGAAGGGAAGTACATGAACAGATTCCCCCGCATGGTCAGCGCCCCAGCTGTAGGCTTGCGCACGTAGGGCCAAGATGGGGACTCACGACCAGGTGATCATTAAGTGCGGCAAGGTTCATCACTCGACCGCCTTTGGCGGCCAATGTCCGGATAACAACACGGGCCAGCCCGTCTACGACACGGAAGACAACCTGTTCTCCATCAGCCTAGGCAAATGATCACACCACGTGCACAACTCCCGCATGGTTTGACAATCTTTTTGCAACCGAACAGGAGAAGACTGACACTCCCAGGCGCGTACAATCTGAGGATTCCCGAGCAGATAAAACCCGTCGCTTGGAGGTGACCGTCAGCGGTGCAGCGCGGGCAGCGATTATATATGGATAGATTTTCCACGAACGGTGTGGCCATCGAATTTCGCGACGTTTCCTATGTCTCTCCTACCGGCCAGGAAGTATTGTCGGGACTCAATCTGGAGGTTCTTCGAGGAGAAACTTTCATCCTGCTGGGGCGCAGCGGCTCCGGCAAAACCACGACCCTGAAGCTGGTCAATCGCCTGCTGTCACCGAGCGCAGGGGAAGTTCGCGTGGACGGCGCGGCGACTGCTGGAGTCGATGTGATTGCTCTGCGACGCAGCATCGGCTACGTGATCCAGGACGTAGGTTTGTTTCCTCACTTCACCGTGGAGCGGAATATTGGCTTAGTGCCCAGGATCGAAGGCTGGGCCGAAGATCGAATTCGGGAGCGGGTGCAAGAACTGTTGCAGTTGGTAGGGCTGGAACCACAGTTGGCGGAGCGGTATCCACGACAGCTTTCAGGTGGGCAGCGGCAACGAGTGGGAGTGGCGCGTGCCTTGGCTGCCGATCCCGCGGTTCTTTTGATGGATGAGCCCTTCGGGTCGCTCGATCCCCTGACCCGAGACGAACTGCAGCGCGAATTCCTGCTATTGCAGCAGCGATTGCACAAAACCGTGGTGTTCGTCACCCATGATGTGGGCGAAGCGTTGCGGTTAGGATCACGCGTCGCCTTAATGGAGGCGGGACGGCTGGTTACGGTGCTTTCTCCGCAAGAATTCTTGCGATCTAGCGATCCCTGGGTGGCCGCTTATGTAAAGGCTTTCAAAGCTGGACTGGACTCGGCTGCGAATCGAGGCACGGAATGAACGTATTTCAATTCATGGTGCAGAACCATGATCAAGTGCTGGAACTCACGCTGGAACATCTTTGGCTGGTTGGGATATCCACGCTGCTGGCAGTGTTGATCGGCATACCGCTGGGCATTGTTATTGCGCACTGGCCGGTATTGAATAAGCCCGTGCTGGCGAGCGCCAATATTATTCAGACGATCCCGAGCTTGGCACTGTTTGGTTTTCTGCTGCCTCTGCCCTGGCTGGGCGAGCGAGCCGACCGTCTGGCAATTCTGGCTCTGACTTTGTATGCGCTGTTGCCGCTGATTCGGAATACGTTCACGGGAATTCGGGGAGTGGATCCGGCGGTGGTGGAAGCGGGCCGCGGCATGGGGCTCACCGATCGTCAGCTTCTTTTTCAGGTGGAACTGCCGCTGGCGGTGAGTGTGATTCTCTCGGGAGTGCGGGTGGCGGTGGTGATCTCGGTGGGACTGGCGACGATAGCCGCCGCCATTGGCGCCGGAGGACTGGGAGAATTCATTTTTCGAGGACTGGCGATGGTGAACAATCAACTCATTTTGGCGGGGGCGATTCCGGCGGCGGCGCTGGCCTTGTTCGCCGACACCAGCTTGGGTTGGCTGGAGAAGCGTCTGCGGCCGCAATGAAAATCTGCCGAAATCGCCGAGAGGCAAGGAAGATCGCGACGCTGCGAGCCGGATGTTTTCGAGCCCGCCATTCGTTTGTTTCGGTTCTCGTCGCTGCTGTCCTATCCCTGTCGTCATGCGCACCCTCTCACTCTGACCGCATCGTCATCAGCTCCAAGAATTTCACGGAGTCGCTGATTTTGGGCGAGCTCATGGCGCAGGAGATTGAAGCCCACACTTCCCTCAAGGTGGAACGCCGCTTTTACCTCGCCGGAACTTACATTTGCCATCAGGGAATGCTGGCGGGTCGAATCGATATTTATCCGGAATACACCGGCACCGCTCTGACCGCCATTCTGAAACAGAAGCCGGAGAGCGACCGCACCCAGGTTTACCAGCGTGTGAACAGTGAATATGAGAAGCGGCTGGGACTCACGCTGGGACCCGCTTTCGGCTTCAACGATACGTTTGCGATGGAAATCCGTGGCCAGGAAGCACGCCGCTTGAACCTGAAGACGCTGTCGCAAGCAGCCGCCTACGCGCCGCGATGGCGAGCGGGGTTTGGTTATGAGTTCATGGAACGGCCCGATGGCTATAAAGGCTTGGTAGCCGCGTATGGTTTGCATTTCGCGGAGGCGCCGCGAATTATGGATCTGGGTCTGTTGGCTCGGGCCCTGCATGAAGGTCAGATCGACCTGGCCGCGGGGAATACGACCGACGGATTAATTCCAGCACTCGATTTGTTTGTCCTCGAAGACGATCGCCACTACTTTCCTCCTTATGAGGCGGTGCCAGTGGTTCGCCGCCAGACGCTCGAACAGCATCCCGAAGTGGCACGCGTTCTGGCCGAGTTTGCCGGAAAGATCTCGGATCAGGAAATGCAGCAAATGAACTATGCGGTGGATGGACAACATCGTGACGTGAAAGGAGTGGCGCGGGAGTTTCTGCGAAAGAAGCAGTTGCTGCAAGGTTGATGCGTCAAAGTGACATCGATCCTTCGAGCGTTAGGACCGCTTTCCCCTTAATCATCACTCGCTCGCCAGAGAGTTCGCACCAAAGTTCTCCACTGCGTGCGGAAGCTTGGCGAGCATGCAATTCTTTTTTGCCCAGCCGTTTCCCCCAATAGGGCGCCAGCGAACAATGAGTTGAGCCGGTAACGGGATCTTCGGGAATCCCGTAACTGGGTGCAAAATACCGCGACACGAAGTCAGCGTCCTTTCCCGGAGCAGTAACGGCGACGCCGAAGGGGTGAAGTTTTCCCAGCAGAGCAAAATCGGGAGCGATGCGCCGAATCGTTTCCTCTGATTCGTAAACCACAAAATAGTTGTCTTTGATTTCGAGAACTGCCGACGCCCGCGCTGACGCTTGCAATCCTTCAGCGAGCTCCGCGGGCGGATCCGTGCACGCCCACGGGGGGAGGGCCGGGAAATCCATGGCAAGCCGCTCTGCATCTCGCGAAACCGTCAACCTGCCGCTGCGGGTTTCGAAGCGGACAGATTCTCGATCCGGGTGGAGGATGTTTAGGATGACGAATGCCGAGGCGAGCGTCGCATGTCCGCAGAGATTCACTTCGCACTTTGGAGTGAACCAGCGCAACCCGAAGCTGTCGCCTTGGGGGACGAGGTACGCCGTTTCAGAGAGATTATTTTCTGCGGCGATGGCCTGCAGCAGTTCATCCTCCGGCCAACTGGCTAGGGGACAGACCGCCGCAGGGTTGCCCGCAAAGATGGTGTCGGTAAACGCGTCTACCCGAAACACAGATACATGCATAACAGTATTTTTCCTGAACCGAAAACCCTCCACAATAATCTAACTTTGGGCATGGTAATAGCACCGCCTTGGCCTACCCAAAGCACTCTGGCCAATGTCCAATGATAGCCTCTGGACCTCATAACGGCTGCAGTCAGGAGGCGAATGGGAACTCTTCAATCCGATTTCGATATTAGCGCCCGCCCCGCCCTAGTGGGACGTTGGGCGGATGCTCGCCGGCGAAGCGATGAAATCTTCGAGGTGGTGAAGGCCGACTCTCTTTACCAGCGTCCGATTCCTGAGCGTCATCGCATCATCTTCTATATCGGACATTTGGAAACGTTCGATTGGAATCTTCTCCGCGAACGGGCGCTGAGCCTGAAGAGTTTTCATCCCGGGTTTGACCGGCTGTTTGCCTTTGGGATTGATCCCGTCGGTGGTGGTCTGCCTGACGATCAGCCTGCGGATTGGCCCTCGGTGGCTGCGGTCAGGGACTACGTGAACCGGACTCGGCAGGCTTTGGATGAGAACCTATTCCGCAAGGATTTCGATGCGGGGTCGAACGCCGGCGAGTTTTCTTTGAACACCTTGCTCAACGTAGCCATCGAGCACCGCCTCATGCATGCGGAGACGCTGGCTTATATGCTGCACCAATTGCCGCTAGATCGAAAGGTGCGGGTAGCGGTTCCTGCAGTTCGTGCGGGACGCCCGGCAACGCCGCAGATGATTGATATCCCGGCGGGAGCGGTCACGCTGGGGCTTGAACGCGGCAGCGACAGTTTTGGTTGGGACAATGAGTACGAGGCCCACCCGGCGCACGTCCCCGCTTTTTCCATCGACCAATACAAGGTAACCAATCAGCAGTATCTCGAATTCGTCCGCGCGGGCGGGTACGACATGCCTTCTCTTTGGACTGCTGACGATTGGAGTTGGAAAATCGGGCACAACCTGTTGCATCCCATTTTCTGGAAACGAGTCGGAGACGGCTGGCTGTATCGCACGATGTTCGACGAGGTGCCGCTGCCCATGGACTGGCCGGTGTATGTGAGCCAGGCTGAAGCCCATGCATATGCGCGCTGGGCAGGGAAGAGGCTACCCACCGAAGCGCAATGGCATCGCGCGGCGTATGGTACCGCCGACGCCAGCGAACGGAACTACCCGTGGGGAGATGCAGATCCAACCCCGAAGTTCGGCAATTTTGCTTTCGCTGGCTGGAACCCGACTCCGGTGAATGCGTTTCCTGAAGGCAAGAGTGCTTTTGGCGTCACGGATTTAATGGGCAATGGATGGGAATGGACTTCCACAAAATTCGGGCCGTTTCCCGGCTTCGAGCCGTTCCCCTTCTATCGAGGTTATTCTGCGGATTTTTTTGATGGCAAGCACTTCGTCATGAAGGGTGGTTCGGCTCGTACCGCGGCCTGCATGCTCAGGCGCTCATTCCGCAACTGGTTCCAGCCACACTACCAATACGTTTATGCCGGATTCCGTTGTGTGAGTAGCTAACCGTCCGAAGGAGGTTCGACGAATGCTGACGCATGCGATCACCGCTAATCCCACCTACGAGTTTGCCGCGGATGTGCGTGCCGGACTCACTAAGCCGGGACAAAAGGAATTGCTCTCCAAGTATCTGTACGACGACGTGGGCTCGGCGCTTTTTGAAGTGATCAGCGTTCTTCCTGAATACGGTCTCACGCGGGCTGATGAACGGCTTCTGCGGCGGCACGCTCGCGATGTCGTCGACCGTCTGCCGATGCCCATTGCTGTGGCCGAACTGGGCAGCGGCAGCGGCAAAAAAACGCGCTGGATTCTCGAGGCGCTGGGCCGTCGCCAGCGGACTCGCTATTATCCCATTGAAATCTCGTCTACTGCGCTGGCGATGTGCGAACGCGAGCTGCGTGACATTGATTCGATCAGCATCTTGGGTTGCGAGCGTGAATATCTGGATGGACTGCTGGAAGTCGCGGCTGACCGGCGGCGGGGACAGCATCTTCTGATCCTTTTCCTGGGCAGCACCATCGGAAACTTCGATCGTCCGGCGGGAGTGCGTTTCTTGCAGGAAGTGCGCCGTATTCTTATGCCGGGAGACGCAATGCTGCTCGGAACGGACCTGGAAAAATCGAACGCGCAATTGCTCGCGGCCTATGACGATGAACTTGGCGTCACCGCGGCCTTCAATTTGAATGTCTTGGCCCGGATCAACCGGGAACTCGGAGCTGATTTTGCCCTTGACCAGTTCGAGCATGTTGCCCGGATCAATCGCGAAGCTCGCAGTGTCGAAATGCATTTACGCTCCCAGCGTCGCCAGACGGTGACCATAGCTGCTTCGGAGCTTATGGTGGAATTTCAGGGAGATGAGACTATTTGGACTGAAAGCAGCCACAAATACTCCTCCGAAGAAGTCTTCCAGCTGGCGCGCGACGCCGGTTTCCGCTGCGAAGCGCAGTGGGTCGATCAGCAGTGGCCTTTCGCAGAGAGCTTGCTGGTTGCCGAATAGCGGCGATTTCAGCTCTCCATCTACTCTTCACTGCCCGGGGTATTCATGGCCAGGACTTGCTCACGGTAAAACTTTGTAAATCATCACTTCCCCTCTCCGCAAGCAATGTAAATTAGATGAAGAGGCTATGAAGAAGGTAATAGCAGC
>Ga0070708_100000412_pt1 | contig 32110 bp, 36 predicted proteins | sample KBSK5503metaG_FD_65469 | JGI IMG/M metagenome (GOLD analysis project Ga0070708, IMG submission 65469) | Corn, switchgrass and miscanthus rhizosphere microbial communities from Kellogg Biological Station, Michigan, USA - KBS K5-50-3 metaG | ecosystem: Host-associated > Plants > Roots >... | reverse complement strand
GTATAACGTATCCCTTAGCACTATAAAAGGAAACAACTGACTTACGATAAAATTATAACATTTAACCTACAATAGATCATAACATTGCTTTTGACGAGTGACAACCTGGATAGTAATGGATATACAAACATTCAAATACTTCTGCCAGCCGCGTCTCGGCTTCCTACTAGAAGAATAACTCCTCATCGATTCTGGGGAGCAGCCGCGTATTCCGTCCCCGGGATTGTTCAGGATTGCGTAACCAGAGCGAAACATGCGCTGGCTGCATTGTTTCCTCGACAACTGCAAGCAAGTCAGCGGTTAAGTTTGTCAAATCCACGTCCTCGTTCAGACGAAGCCGTGTGCTGAAGGCAGCGATCGTCTGGACAGCATTGTACTTACGACGGTAGAAGCGCCGATCAATCGCTATTTGGAGGCGCCGTCGCAAGGGTTGGAAGAGAGCTGCACTCACTAAGGTCGAAGCGACAACGATGATCGGATTGTGCGACAACTGCTCCTTCAGCACAAGCGCAAGGGATTGGAGCGCAATCACGCAGCCAACGTAGACCAGGGCCAACAACACCGTCAGTGTGCCGTAGACCAACGTGCGGTTAATGATGGCATCGATCTCCCACAGTCGATAGCGTAGAATAGCAAAGCCAAAGGAGAGCGGAATAAGGATGGGTGCACCGGTACTAATTGGTGAGAGAATCCGGTCACCGAGCGAACCAGTTGAGAAGAATAATGGAAAGAAGCCATAACATAAGGTAATCCCCAACTCGATGAGGTAGGTCACGGTCACACCGAAAACGATCCACTTGGTCTGCTGGCGTTCCGTTCGACTGGAGACGGAGTGGTAGCGATAGAGTTGGGCGACGACGAAGCCTCCTAGAAAGCAGTACGCCCCAAGCGTAAACAGGAAACTATAGCTCTGAGGAACGATGGATAAGCTTCCAAGGACCTGCAATCCGAGAAACAGCACCCCAAACCAGGGTATCCAGCGCGGCACAAACCGCCCAGTCGGGAAGAGGCAGAAGACAAGGAACAGCAAGTCAAAGGCAAGCAGGTTCACGACGTACGCTGGCACCCGCCAGACCGAAGGAATTACATCCAATGGATAGATGGTGGTACCTACGCCTTGCAACACCAGCATAAACGAGACCAGCAGGGCCAGCCAATCGTTGGACTTGCGCCAGAAGAGAAGCACGGCGACGATGAACCACACCAGGGCAACGAAGATACCCAGGGCGAGGAGGAACACAGCGTAGCCGACCGCGTACGACTTCTGTTGACTCGCAAAATACACTGGAAGGCTCGCAATGAAGAGAATCAAGGCAAGGATGCTCAGTACTACCCATACCAAACGGATAAGAGAAAGCCAGGGACCCTGCAAGCGAGTGCCGGTTGTACGATGCTGGTCCGAGTTCACACCTACCTGTGCCGGTGCAGATGGAAGGTTCATAGGGGCGCTCCTTGCGCTTCTGTGCAATCAAGCTTCGGTCCGGTTCGTTACATCCAGAAGCATACGACAATTGCCAGTCTAGGTTTTCACCTGCTGACATCATACCATACATCGGTCTGGAAATCGTTATGCTAAGGCAAGGTTCAATTTGGACGAAGTGTCCTTGACCGGTTGAACAGTCACACCGTGTCACCCTGAGCACATTCGCTCCGCTCAGTGTAAACTCCGCGAAGGGTCTGTCGCGAGCGGCAGCGAGATGCTTCGCTGCGCTCAGCATGACAGAGCTGGACCTTGCTGTTGCTGAGGAACTGTCAAGTGCATTTGAACCTTGCCTAAGCCTAGCAATCTGTAGCTGAAAAATGGAGACCCACACCGTTTTCGTAGTGGATGGAGTTGAGCATCGGCTCCTCCAACCAGGGAAGAAACACTTCCCTGGCGTGAAAAAAATGTGTGTATTGTGTACGTGACACTTAAAGGAGACAACTATGAGCACGAGGAAGATTCTTATTCTTCAGGGAGGTGGAGCACTTGGGGCGTATGAATGTGGTGTGTATCAGGAGTTAGCTCCTGGCTTAGATGATCTGGCCGTCGTGGCTGGGACTTCCATAGGGGCCATCAATGCCAGCTTGATTGCTAAACACTATCGTCAAGAGGATCGTGGTGCGGCAACGTTAGAACGTTTTTGGAAAGATATCCTTGCAAACCCCTCTTTTCCTTTCTGCCCCATTCCTGGAGCCTTCCAGCCCTTGAATGCTGTCTGGACCAGCGTACTGTTTGGGAATCGACACCTGTTTGCTCCCCGCCTTTGGAACGCCCTCGTCCCACTCTCTGCTCAGTCCTTCTATAGTGCGCAACCGATGGAACAAACAGTCGATCATCATTTTGGAGGATATGGTCCAGGGAAGGCGGAGCCCCGCTTAATCCTGACAGCCGTGGATATCCAGGCCGGGACAATGAGAGCATTTGATAGCTTTCAGGAGCGGATTACTGCCCAGCAGGTGGTTGCGTGTTGCAGCCTGCCGCCTGCATACCCGGCAAAAGCGTGTGAGGGCAAGTTCTATTGGGATGGAGGGTTATGGAGCAATACGCCATTGCCAGAGGTCCTCAATGCTCTACAGGCAAGCCAGATGAGTGAGTTGTCGCCGCTATACCGGGTCTACATCGTTGATGTCTTCCCCTCTCAAGGAGAGGTGCCGCGGAATCTCTTGGAGGTTTCGCCACGGATGGCCGAGATTATCTTTGCGGATAAAACGGTCTATGATAAAAAGGCGGCTGAGTGGGTCAATCGATATATCAGTCTGCTGTGGGCGCTGAAGTCCTGTAAGGACGAGCTTCCGTCTTCGCTGCAAGAGCGATTAACTCAGGAATATAATGAGGTCCCCGCTTTAGAGAAACGGGTCATTTTGGACATCACATACATTAAGCGCTCCGCTCTGCCGTATGAGGAGATCTCAAGCGGGAGCGATTTTTCTCCTGAACGGATCGGGCTATTAATGGCTCAGGGACGCACCGATGCCAAGCAAGCGTTAGAGACACGGGCTAAGGAGCCAGTTGCCAGGCTTTGGTCCAGTAGAGCAGAAGAGTCACTCGCGCAGAGGTAACATAGCGATACAAGTGATACAAGTGATACAAGTGATACAAATGATACAAATGATACAAGTGTTGCAAGTGCGACAAGTGCGACAAGTGCGACAAACCTCATTGGCAATACACCAGGTTATAACTTCTAGCGGAAGCGCGCTCGCCAGAGCAAGTCGAGCACGAGCTTGTTTTCCGAGAATCCTACGGCATGTGGGAAAACCAGAAAACAGCAAATAGAGGTCAGGCAACGCGCTACAAAACTGATGTATAATACCAGTCGGTGAAATGAAAATACAGAGGAGGCGTCTATGGGTACCGTCAGTTTTGATTTCAAAGGCGAAGTTGTTGTTGTCACAGGTGGTTCGCGTGGTCTGGGCCTGGAAATTGCACATGCTTTTGGTTATGCAGGCGCGCAAGTGGTGATTACGGCCAGGCGCGAACAGTGGCTAACTGATGCTGAAAAATTCCTGAAAGATCGCGCTATTTCTGTGCATGCGCTGACCTGTGATGTCGCCGATGCGTCTTCCGTAGAGCAGACAGTACAGCAGGCGCTTGAAAAATGTGGCAAGATCGACATATTGGTCAATAATGCTGGCCTGACCTGGGGCGCTCCCGCGGAAACCATGCCTCTCGATCGCTGGCGGCAAGTAATCGATGCAAACATCACTGGAACGTTTTTAATGTCCCAGGTCGTTGGGCGGCATATGCTGGAACGCAACAAGGGTGCCATAGTGAATGTTGCCTCCATTGCTGGCATGGGGGGTGGGCAGTTACAAACTGTTGGCTACAACGCCAGTAAAGCGGCGGTAATCAACCTGACGCGGGCCCTGGCGCTAGAATGGGCCAGCCACGGCATTCGCGTCAAGACACATGCACGCATTTGGTGGTTTGCCCATTCTCAATGCCTACTCGCTGCATGAATTGCCAATCTTCCCATGAGGCAAATTCCGATACAACCAGCTTTGTGCGCGGGTGGGCAGGTAGTCCCATACGGTGTGCCATTTTCTTGATTGCTCGAAATGTTTTCGTGGGGAGAAGCTTCAAAAACGTTTCCTGGTCAGCCGTGAAATAGTGTTCTCTCACAGTCTCCTTTTCTTCCTCTGCCCATACTTCATGCTCTCCGCTTCTTCGGTAGATGTAGAGAGTATCTACTCCCCAGGCAGGATATGACCATACAATATCAAGCTGTACCCAATGGGGGGCGGCGACGCTTACGATTGCCTTCTCAACAAACAGATTGACAAACTCTTTTCGTATGGGGAGCGGTTTCTTCTCCCACACAAGGCGAAGCTTATGCAGTTCAATATGAAAGCTGGCGAATTGCCGCGCTTCTCGTACCTCTTGGTTTTCCTGTGGTTGCTGATTCAGCTTCCCCTGTAGCTCATTTTTCAGTGTCTCAAGAGTTGCGAAGCGGGTTCGTAGTTTATCAAGTATGGGTTTTGCTTCAAGTTCAAGCTCTTGCTGCCGTTTCTCAGTATCAAGAGTCAGGTTTTCTTCTTGCTCTCTGTATAGCTGCTGTTTAATTTCCCGTCTGATGGCTGTTATCTCATCAAGGATTGCTTCCTGTTGGGACTCGGTTTCTAACAGTTGAGTGGTAAGTGTATCCGTTTGCGTGGCTTGTTTTTGCGTTTCCTCTGCTATAAAGCGATGGTATTCATCAAGGTCGTGCATTTCCTCAAGGAGTTCAAAAAAACGGTTGGTAAATGCCGTGTCTACGGGTACTGAATATATTTGGCTGTCGCCTATGCGGGTTGCTTTGCCCTGTGCTGCTGCATAGGCAATGATGTAGTTAGCGCGTCCATTGTCGATGTGTGTGTAGACCTCTGAGCCTTCTGCGGTTATCCTGTCTTTCAAAAGTCCTGACGCACACGAAGTACTCTTAGTTTGTTTCTGGTAAAAGCGTCGGGGCTGCTGAATGACTTTCTTCTCGTTTATCTCTCCATCAATGGTGTACGTAGCAAGCCTGTCAAACGCATACCAGAAGAGGTACTCATGCTCTTTATCTATGATGGGTTCGTGATTATTGCGGCACATAACATCACCTGCAACGATCCACCAGCCGATATACACAGGGTTTGTCAGGATAGACCGTAATCCGTATCGGGTTAATTTATATCCCCCTGGTACTTTTATGCGCTTCTTCCAGTGGTTCACGTTTCGCTTATCTACCCATTCTTCAAAATCAGAAAACACGTAGGGAAGCTCGTCAAACTCTCGGTACACGGCATGGAAGTTTCCCCCAAGTTCATAGTACCGTTCAAACAGTAAAAAGATAACAGGTTTATGGCCGTGATAAACAATGAGCTTCTCAAATGTTGGGCTATCTTCGTTGTAGTCAACGATATAGCCGCTTGCTATGGTTCCCTGTCCAGCCCAAAAACCTTGACGGGCTTTTCTGAGTCTTGCTTGGTGTAAGAGTTTGATATGTTGGGGGATGAACTCTGCTGCCAACTCAGCAAGGTAGCGGAACATCTTCAGGTGCATAGGGTTATTGAAATTAAACACCATGCCGTCAGCCGTTATCAGTAAGCAGTTATGCTTTTTGCAGATGGTTGCAAAGACGTTGTATTGTACCCCTGTCTCATCCCTAAACAAACGAGATATCTGATAGACAAGCACGGCTTTAATTTCGTCTGCTTTGATGCGCTCTACCAGTTCTTGTAGTCCAGTGCGCTGGTCAATGCGTAAGGTTCCAGAAACCCCAAGATCAGCATCAAAGAGGTGAATTTTTTTAGGGTTGAGATTTTTGTCATAGAGCCACTTGATTAAATCATCGGTCTGCATCTCCGTGCTTTGGGTATTTTTCACTAATTGCGCGGGTGTTGACTGCCTGGCGTAAATACCCCACATTGCTGCTAGTGGTAGTTTCACGTTCCAAATGTCGATAGGTTCTTCCTTTGGTCGTGGCTTAAAATCTGGCATAGGTTCCTGCCTTTCTATCGTGGTTTGCCCGAGTGCCGCTACGCCTGTTGCAGCTTCTTTTATCCTCTACCCATTGGTACGGGCGTAGATAAAAAATGTCTGTGACTCAAGTGAAAGACGGAATAACCGTTCGTGCATGGGGTTTGAAACGTCGTAAACGAGTTCGGGGGTTGCAACACAGACACCATGCCGTTTGCACTGTTCCATGAAAATGGCAATAGCAACAAGCGTTGCATTCCGGTACAAACTATGCTCTATGTTAAGCAGTACCGCTTTTACTTCGTCTTGCTCTATTGCTCGGATAAGCTGTTGTAACCCTTCCCGCTTTTCAAGCGGTGCTGATGCTGGTATATCACTATCGTTGACAATGATTATCAGGTCGTCCGGCCAGCCCATTTCATGAGCAAATGTTAGTAAAAGCTCGGTATACAGTTTTCGTAGGTCATTACCTAATCGGGTTTGATGGACTCCTGCCTGCCTGATATACAATGCTGCTTTCTGGTTAGTTGCGAGTGTGACGGTGAGTTGTGTTCGGCTGGTGGTCATGATATGTCTCTCTTTCTGGAGCTATGAGCAGGCGAATAAAAGCCTTACAGAAACGCTCAATGTCTTGAGGAGGTAAACATGGTGATACAGGGACAATGGGAGTAGACTCTGTACTGCACGGGTGCGGTACAAGAGATAGTTTTTTTGGGTTGCTTTCCTCGGACATACGTTATTCTCTCCTGGGAATGGAGAGAGAATTGTAAAGAGGCGTGGTGAGTTTCGTTGGTGCGAAAGCACAATTACCAACGAATGAGGATACTTGTTATATAGATACCATAAACAGATGCGCTTTTGCAAGGTTTTTCCCCTTTCTCAGTTGTTTTGGATGAAAAGAACCAGGTGAATGTAGTGTGTGTCTTTCGGGAGGTTCGTATCATCGCTCCAAGCGATTGCGACCTGCTCTATGCCTGGCAGAGAGGAAAGAAGATGCATTGCCTCTTGCTTTGTTTTTCCCGCGATAAGGGACTTGATGCGCTCCTCCATTTTCGCGGTAACTCCATAGACCCAGGTGCTGTGCGATGCGAACACGAGGGTGGGGGTTGTGTCTCTGCTCGTTGCCTGGTTCACCGTGACGGTGAACTCCCCTATCAGATGATAGCCGGTTCCTAATGTTCGTATTGCCTGGGATGTGAGCAACTGCGTTACTGCTTTGTGGAGTCCGTCTTTGTTGTAGGCAATCGCGCTACAGGTAGCTGCAACCGTTACTGTTACCTGGTTCGCTTCTGCTCCTGGCTGGTGATCCGCTGTTACCTCTGAGGTGCAAGAGGGAGCAATGAGGGCTTCCCCGCTTTGGAGCTGGTTTCGGAGTGCAACGCTGAGACGTTGCGCAAGCGATGATTTTAGTGGAGTCGCGCCGTTTACTATGTCTGCCTTTACTACGGTCTGAAAATCTCGCTCGTCCTGGCCCCCATAAAAGGCTGTGGTATTCTTTGCGAGAACAGTACTTGCATAGATCTGGGTAATAGCGAAAGATCGAATATTGCCTTGACTTCCTGGGTGTATGGCGTGGGCTGCGATGGTGGTCTGCCCGTAACTCGGCGGGTTTCCGGCTGGGATGAACGCGTCGTGGTCGGTACCTACTTGCACGCCGTCTGTACCGGTCAGAATCGTTCCTGCGGGAACGGCCTGCTCTGAGAATGAGCCGTTATAAAAGGTGATAAATCCAGCTGCGTTTCTGGCATCCTGATGCCCCTTGCCAGTGGTTGCGACGGTCTGCGACGCTCTGAGTGTGATAGGAGCTACTATCCGCCCGAGTTGCACGGTGCCGGAAAGTGTCACCTGGTGGCTTTTGGGAAGAATGGTAACAGTTGCAGTAAAGGGATTGAACGCTACAGAGAGCTGAAACGCGATGCTGGCAATCGGAAGCGTGAGAGCGAAAAAGCACACGGCGATAACAAGCAGTGAGGGCTTTTGCATCGCGAGGGTCGTCTCTATACTCTCCGTCTCTTCTGGCTGATCTGGTTCTTCATGTTCCCGCACAACCAGGATGTAAATGTCGTGGATCGGTTCTGCCCCCGCAAGTGGTAGTGATTGCTCCGGGGCCTTTTCGTCCTCCTCTCTTGCGCTGTCCATGCGTGCGAGTATGCTGGTGACTTCCTCTTGTATATTGTTGCTCTGCATGATCTTCCCTCTGTGAAATGTGGAAAGAAGCGGCGTGACGCCGCTCCCCTACACCTTACTGACAAATTGTGTGCCATTGTTGAACAAGATGACGGTGACCACTTGCCCTGGATCGCCTATTTGAACAACCAGGTCAAGTTTCCCGTCGCGGTTGATGTCCTGAAAAACGAGCTTTACCGGCGGATTGCCGGTATTGCCTGGGAGAGAGGTGATCGTGTAACTTCTCGCTTTGCTCGCGTCTCCGCCTGGAAGCTCAATCACAATAATGGTTCCGTTGAGATTGACGGCGATAAAATGGGTTTGACTGGTCGAGCTATCCGAGTGGCCGACAACCGCGTCGGTCTGAAATGTTCTTGGGTTGCCATAGGTGCTGTCATCCTGGTGTATCTGCCACCAGGTACCCAAAGAACTCAGCGCATACCATCCAAGCAGCACAACAATCATGCCGAGCCCTAAAAAGACGAGCCAGTGAATCTTTCTCTTTTGTTTGGCTGGCTGCTCTGGCGCTTCGTCCTTATAGATGTCTTGCTGGCGTTGGGGGTGGTATTGCTGCGCTGGTGATGCTGGTGGGAGTTGCGCGTGCCGGCGTTTTGGCACATCGACATACCGGATATGGAGCCGTTGGTTGCCCTGCTGAATAACTTGCTCGTCTGAGACGTCTACGCCAACATCGTAGGGCGCATACCTGCGGGTGCTGGTAGGCATGTGTGGCGGGTAGACATCTTCATAGATATTATCTTCGTCAATGTCCGGTTGCACTGGTCTGTTGGCCCGGATGGGTTGTTGCCTCGTTGTTATTCGGTCGCCCTGGCTTGTCCAGCCTCCCCGTTTTCCGAGCCCGCTCCCCTGCTCAGACAAGCCGTAGACATTCCTTCCACTCATGCGCTCACCGTACTTTCTTCATGCCGGGCGCAAAGAACCGGTACGGCGTTTGCATCGGATGGATGGTTGGAAATGCACTGAGGGCAAAATATCCTGACGCCGCAATCACTACAGGTGGTGCACCCTGCCAAGTCCCAACTAGTCAGCGTATGCCCTACAATGTGACAATCATCACTACCGGTTATTGAGTACGGGGTTGCGGCTGGAAGATGAAGGATTTTCTTTCTCTTCCTGCGGGGACGGGTGACGTTCTCATCCCATAAATTCGCTTGCATGGCTCGCCTCTCTCAATTGACAGGCAAGGCAATTGCACGTATACTGTGAATAGACCTTTAGCCTGTCCTAGCAGCACAAAAGCAGCATGACGCTACTCTTGTACTGCTGTGTTACGATAACACTAAAGGGGACTAGGTACTTTCGATGTTGGTACTGTTTCGGGTTGGAATGCGCTACAGTACGCAACACGCACTACAAAGGTCAACAGGAGGCGCTTCGACTATTGCGAGTAGTTGAAGCGTTTTCTGGTTTTGAAGCATCACCCCTTTCTGAAATCTAAACAATAAGAAGAAAATAGCGGAAAGATGTGGTTTATGTTCCTGAATAAATGCGTAACCCGTCCACATCTTCTATTCTAAGCTGTTGACCTAAAGCCTCTCCAAGAGCTTCTACGATTGCTGCGGCTTTCACATCTTGCACGGGGAGACCCCTTTCTGCTCGTTTGACAGTTTTTCCAGCGACCTTGGCCTTTCTCCCTAATGCTTCTGCTGACAGCCGCGCTCGTATCCGTAGCTCTTTGAGTGTTGCCATCAATATAAACTCCAAGTCGAAGTATGCGGAACATGCGAGACGTTCCACATATGCCAAGTATGCCATGCTTTCCATTTGAAAGTCAATCGAAATCGGATGAATTTTTGCGGGATTGGTAGCAGGCAACGGATTTTCTAATGTTGTATCGCTTATGCATGAGGTTCTGCAAAAATATATATAGGTGGATGCCGTGGTCGAGAGAGAGGATGTTACGGAAACCGCCTTTCCACTATCACCATATTTAGTATCTATATAATTTGATTTTCGATTGCATTATTTAAATAACCTCGTGTATAATCTCAGCCATTGGTAGCTGCCAATCGGCATGGGCGTTTGTATTCCCATGCTTGGCAGCAATACGTTTTATCAATGGAGGAATAAACAGTGAGTTTTGGGACAAAACTGGAAGCATACCGAGTTTCCTACGGCATAAGTAAGAAGCTATTGGCCGAGCGAGCAGGTATTCATCCCGATCATTTGAGAGACATTATAAAAGGCAGAGTCAATCCGCCAAAAACGAAAACGGTAGAGCGAATAATCGAAGTACTGCGCCTTAGCCCGGAAGAGGCTGCTGATCTTCGAGAGGATGCACAACAGCGTGTGTTGTTTGGAGAGGATGATCAGCCGTTCTTTGGTAGAGTCATCGGTACTCTTTAAACTTGTGCCCGGCTGCATTGTCGGGCACTTTCTTAATACGAAGCAATGAATTTCCCCACTTAATTGGGTATACTCTTGACAACATTGATGTTAATGTCCTATAATGACCCCAAGAGGGAACATCAATAACCACAAAGTAAACATGACCGTTAGAAAGGAAACCTAATATGAGCCTACAGGAGTTAGGTGAAGAAATTCAAGAGCATCTGCATGTTGAGGGAGCGCACCAATATAAGCTATTGTTGCCACCGGATTTGATGAGGAGGGTCCAGCAAGAAGCGCAAAAGAGGGGCATGACTATGGCTGATCTCATTAGATACTACATCAGGTTAGGCCTTGAGCTTACTGCACAGTTGGAGCCTGGAGCAAGATTAATCATACAACAGGAAGGTAGGCAGGATCGCCAGCTTATAATACCATTATAAATAAATACAAGTTGAGGTATTGGTCATGGGCACATATGACGAGGGTTTACGACCCCAAAATCCAAGGCGAAAACGTAATGAACGGGATAAGGGGGGAAAATATGACGAACCTGAAGAACCTGCTGATAATATTAGGCTCAAGCCCGAAATCCCGCCATATCTTATTGAGGAATGCGAGCGCGTTATAAGGCGGAAACATCCGACCATTTCAAGACACGACCTTTCAAGGCTCCTGCCAACGCTCATCGTGCAATATATATTAATAGGAATTAAAATTGAGGACTCGGTAAGCAGTCCTGGCACAAGAATCTTCGGGCGACGACCAGATGGCTCAGAGTGGGAACTTCAGTTTAAGTTGTTTGACTTATAACTTTCTCCACGAAAGGAGGTACTTGTTAAACCCATCTAATCTAATAAAAATGCCCAGCATAGTAGTATGCTGAACATTTTTATAGACCTACCCATAACAGTTGTTCTGTACTCGGTCGGAAGCTGATAACAGAACACTCGCAGACCAACCTCGTTTGTAGAGGCGGTTTCTCTATGTCGCACGTATAACGTGCGCAGGTCATGCATTTATTATAACCCATAGTGGATAGTCACTACAAGTTTGCTTTACTCACAGTAATTGGCTCTCACTAAGGAGGATGCAGGACTTTTAGCCCAGCCGTAAAAAGTAGCCGTGAAACATGCGAACAGGATACCCTAGAGTCTTCAAATAGACACAAGTGAAAAGCTTATAGCCATGTTGAGAAAGTTACACGCAGGGAGAAAAAGAAATTGGATATTGATATCGTCGAACTTGCGTTCGGTCATTACTATTCTAATGGTGCACCACTGCCACTGCGCCGAATAGAAGCTATAGAGTACCGAGGACTATCGACGTTCGCTCAGTTCTTCAGGGGTGGGCAACGACACCGTTGTAGAGGAAGTTACCTAAGTACTCAAGGACAACTGGTAATTGAACCCTGCACGCTGATAAAAGCCTACAAGCCAAATGTAGAGCAGTATTGGACTCAACTGATGGCTGAGGCTAGCGAAATGGCTGCTGCATTAGGCCAGGAAAGTGTGCTGCTTGCAAGGATGCGTCTCAATGGCATGCTGTACTGGGCAAAGCCAGTAGGAAAACTTCATCAGATAACCCAAATGCAATTGATGGGATTTCAGTAAGGTCCGTAGCGCGTCATAAGTAGTTCGTGCAGCAGTTTTTAAATACACAGAAAGGAGAATTGTAAAGCGGCTCCGACATAGGCATACGTTGACAGCGCACCTATGCCGGAGGTGAGCACCGTAATAGGCACTCGTGTAGAGGATAGCATGGGTGCCACTCTTTATCAAGTTGTCGCAATTCTAGTAAAGGAGATTGGCTCATGAATTCTCAACACAAAAAACTTGGTCGTATATCCCTCTTGCTGACTGGTCTTCTGTTTGTGATGCTCTGCGCGTGCAGCATCATCCCGCAAACAGGGCATACGAATAATGGGCAACCTGATCCTGGGATAGCTCCCATAGTCTCGCCCTATCAAAAACTCCGCATTGTGGATGCGTGCATAAATACACCCCCGATTAGCTCATACTTTCGCCTCGCGGCGGGGGTGATAGCCGATAGAGTGGACTCGTATATTAATGTGAACGAGGGCGGGCTTCTGGTGTACGTCTCATACATCAGTTCACATAGTTTTGGGGATGAGGCGTGGCACGTGGCTGTTCCAGCTATCCCTGCCGATGTGGGGCAACCGACGCTCTCACCTACTCCCAACCCTGCATCTTTCACCAATCCGTATGACCACGCGAATGCAGTAGCGACGGTGACACGTACAAATACGCAGATAACTACCAGTTGGCAAGCGCAACTGAAAAGTAACCATGAAAAACTCGCTGCGATTCGCGCTGAGGTCAAAAAAGCGACTGACACGTTGCGTGCAATCACTCCGCCTTTTGACCCTGTAGCAAATGATTACCTGGGTTGCCTTGCTGACGCTTCGCAACACCTCGCAAGTGCAAACGTCAACGCTGATAAGTACTTGATCATTGTCGATCCTCATGAAAATAACACGCTGGTGAACGCGTCAAGTACCATCAACTTCTCGGGCGTGACTGTTCGTGAGATTTTTCGCAGTTGCGCTGTCGCCTCGGTGTGCCAGGCCACTGACCGTACTGACGAACAATTACTCCGCTCGTATGGGGCCAAGGACGTGCAAATTTTTGACGTTGCCCAATCCGAAGCATTGCACATAACGTTCTAAGGAGAGTGAACCATGCATTACTTGTTGATTGGCCTTGCGGTTACTGTCGTCGTGCTCCTGGTTTTGTACCTGGTCGCACGGAAAGTCAAGCCATTCGGTCAAGCGCTCGCGTTTGTCTGTACCGTTTTAAGCCGCGTCAATGTAAAAATTGCTGAGTACATGAACAAAGCAGCTGCTTACTACAATAGCGCATGCACCGCATCCCTTCGAGGCATCACAGATACTGGTCATTGGACTGGTATAGAGGTGTTGAAGCGGATAAAGTACTTTGTCCTGGGTCTGCTTATCTTGTTAGGTGAGACTGTTAATACTCTGCTTGTGTTGCCTAGTCTCTTCAATACAACAAGCCATGTGCAACTGCCTGGTGTTGTAGAGTTTGCAAGTGCGGCTCTGTTCATCTGCTGCCCTGCTCTTTTTGGTGATATTGTGCTTGAATGTTGGGGGAAAATTCGTGGAGCGGGCTTGTTTCATAACATGGGTAAACCGTCACGGTGGATACTCGGCGTAGTGTCTGCATTGCTTCTTGTGTTCACCATTCTTGTAAATGGCTACTTTTACGTGTACCGCTCTGTATACCTTGCTGATCCGCAGAGTGCACAAGGTATGGTTCCATATATTCTCGGCGGGTTAGGTATTGAAGTCGGAGCAGTCTCACCGTTCGCGCTCCTTGCGCTCCAAGTTGGCAGTGCTGGTGTAGTCACGCTTTTCTTGTGGGGTGTCGAACACGTATGTAGAATCATTGCTGGCGCTGCATCGCTCTTGCCGCATGTTCTTGATGTGTTGGCCGTGCATCTCTCACAAGGGACAATGAGTGTTCACGGCGAATACATCGGTCATGACCCGTACCAAGTGCCCGCTCCCTCATTTTCCACGTCCAGGCCGGTTTCGCCTGGACAAACAGTCGCGGCCATCTTGCCGCAACAGGCATCTCCAGTGGGAGATGCTGACGGTGAACACGTTGTCCCCATTGAAACAACCATAACGGAGGTACCCATGAGTAATCCTGAGAAGAACGCTACGTTTGCCTTTTTCGGTAGTCCGGGATCACGAATGTTTCCCCCTGTTGCGCAAAAAATAGCAACACTTCGCGCAACAGATTGCATCCTTTCAAGTTTGTACCTTGACCTCTCCATCACTCACGTGCAAACCGCTCTACCTGGTATTGTTGACCTCTCCCCTCCACATGCCACGCGTCACGCTGCGCTCCTGCATAGTGAAACAGAACAGCATGCGTATCACACACTGCTTTGTAGTCTCGCGGATCAGCTGGTAGAAACACACCTTGAGACAAAAGCCTCCCCTGCTCCCTTGATTTTTGTGATTGATTGCCACATCTTAGCCGATGCAGTTGACATGCTTGAAGCGATCAAGCATCGGCTGCCGCTGCATAGCCTGGTGGTGGTCACCGAGCTGTCGGGCCTGGATGTGCAAAATGCAACGGTACAAGCTGGCATTGTCGAAATGCAGCGTTTATATGCGGAAGATATTCTTGAGACGACCATCGTCTGCGATCCACACTTCCTGTTTGCTAGCCGCTATGGTGAGGAAACCCAGCACCAATTCTTAGCGCAAACGTTGGTAGGGTTTGTTCTGGCTCATAAACATAATAGTCAGAATAACCGTTCGTTTACCGATGTGCTCCATAAGCTGCATACCCTCTCGCCGTTTACTGCGGTCAGCTTTGCCTCTGAGCAAGTGGCAACTGGTTCAATGCCCAAACGCTGGGCCTGGGTTCCAGGGGTAAAAAATCAAGCCGGTACTGGAAACTATAGTGATATTCTTGCACAAACGCGAGTAGCCATAGAGAGGGTTGTCACCGATGAGAGTACGCGCACATTTCCTGCTTCCGTGAGTGCTGATGCACCTGTAGCGATACTCACGTCGGTGCCGATTGCTTTAAATGATCCGCGGCATGCTGAGTGTGTACAGGACAATGCACGCTATGTGAGACAGCACTACACGAATGCAACGAGTCTAACGGTGCGAGGCAACGGGTGCGCGTACCCGCATCACATCGGGGGTCGCTTTCTGGTGCAAGCGTCGTGTCTCTATCCTCTTGCTCCTGCATCACTGCTTCGCCTCCAAGAGGGCAAAAAGGTACACGTAACCCCTTTGTATCCGGTCACCGCACTTGAGGGGGTAAGCGGTAATGGGAATGTACCAGTACAGGAGCAAAAGCGAAATACGAAAGCACCGAAAGCAGCTACTCCCACGCGGCAAACAAAGCCTACTGCATCGTCTCGGCGGGTGGGACGGAAAAATACCAAGATGGCAAAGTAAGGAGTGGGTATGTACCATCAGAAAGACTCGTTTGAGGCTAATCTCGGCTCGAGTATTATCGGCATGGGAATGACCTTGGGGATACTCCTCGTCCTGCTTGTCGCCTTTGCCATAGTGGTATCAGTGGTGTTTGTGGTGCAAACCTTTGTGAAGTACCCAAAGAGTCGAAAAACGCTCTGGATTGCCTTAGCTGTCTGCATCGCTTTGTGTATCGGAGCGGGGCTCGTATTCAAACTCACGGCATCCGGCGGCTCATTTGCACTGGTAGGTATCGGGATCGCGGTGCTGTTGATTACCTGCCTGGCTGTTGACTTGAAGAACAGGGATACCCTCATGCGCGAAAACGTCAACCTTGTAGACGCGGTCTTACATTCGCCCTGGTGGGGCTCTGAAGACAAACCACTGGAGAATGAAAATGAGCAAATTGCAGCATGAGCAGCAACGGTCGTTACCCTTGAGTGCAACTCATGACAAAAGGAGTCAACCAATGGACGTACTTCCAATCATCGTTGTAGACACCATTCTGCTATATGGAGAGATTGAATGATGCAAAACGTGTATCTGCAAGCTGGTGCGCAAATTTACAACAAGCGAAATGGGCTGCCGCCTATTAAACAGGGTGTGTATGTCCCATGCGATGAAACACAAGGAAAAGCAATCGCCAACGCGTATGATGTTCTTCCTCTGTACGATTTGAGCAATATCGAGGTGTGTATTGCCTACACACTCTTCGCAGTTGAAGTGAGCGATATGTTCGTATTCGCAACGCAGACCTTGGGGATTATTGTTGAACCATGGAAAAAAGAAGGCCAACCATACAAGAACTCAGCCGAGATGTGTACGGATGTAGAGCGGAATTTGCATCTATATGTATTCGTCGGTGGCACTGACCATGCGCTGCTCGGATATGCGGATACCTCACGCCTGAGTATTAATGTGAAGTTCAGAGCAGTCCATGATCTCTTTGGGCATGCAGCAGAGGGGTATCAGTTTGGGCCACGTGGAGAAGAAAATGCCTGGCTTGTGCATAGTCAAATGTTCTCTCCTCTTGCGCAAAAAGCACTTACTACTGAAACAAGAGGACAGAACGCCTGGTTTAACTTTGGCAAGCACAACTATGACCACGAGGGGAAGAGGCTTGCGCTTTCTCCATCGCAGAAACCATTTGCGAAACAAAAGATTGCGCTCCTGCCAGATGCGTTTACAAACTGGCAATGCGTTCTCACAGTTTTCTTCGCAGAAAATACATCGGTTCCACCCAAAGGGAGAGGGTGATATGAGCAGCTTGCAGCATAAGCAACCGGCACTAGTACTTGGGACAACTGTTGAGGGTAACAAAGTCGTTACCCTCACCGGTATTGATTTTGAACGGCATAAGGTCATATCGGGAATCTCGGGATCAGGTAAGTCAACTTTTCTCGCCTGGATCGCGGTTTCACTGCTGAGACAATCTATCCCGTTCATAATCATAGACCCCCATGGCAGTCTGGCGAAGCTGATCCTAACGCTTCTTGCCTCAAGTGACTATTTTCATAACCCGAAAGCATTTGATCGCTTGTGGTATGTGGATTTTAAGCGGGCAGAAAAAGACGCTGCCATCGCGTTTAATATCCTCAAGCAACCATCGGTTACTACGCATACCATCGCAAGTAACTTCCTTGAGGCAATGCACCGGGCATTTCCGGCAACTGGCACGACGTCAATGTTAGACAATGTGATAGAGGCTGCATGCTACGTTCTCGCTGAAACCAACCAGCCAGTCACGCAACTGAGTAGGCTCCTCCTTGATGCCACGTTTCGAGAGGTGCTTTTGAAAAAGATTGCTCATCCTGACCCGCTCATCATGCAGTTTTTCAAAAGCAAATTTGAGGAAAAGGCAAGTAGTCAACTCATTGACAGTACGCTGCGTCGTAGTTTTCTTCTTACCTTCTCCCCTGTTTTGCGGAATATTTTATCGCAGCAGCATAACAAAATAGATTTTTCATATATTATAAATAATAAGATCAGTTGCCTCTTCTCCCTGGGCGGGTTGGACGATAGCACCAAGCGGCTCATCGCGTGCATGCTGCTGGTGAGCCTGGAACAGAAATTTCTCAGCATGACTGATATTCCCTCTTATAAAAAGACACCTGTGCATCTGATCGTCGACGAAGCCCCGGTCTTCTTCTCACAATCAGAAACCTCGTTTACCAATATGCTTGAACAGGCTCGCAAGGCAGGTGCAACCCTGTATTATGCACTACAAACGTACTCACAAATTACAAAAGGCATGGCAGGCTCTCTGCAAAATGCCATCTCAGTGATTATGAAAGCCGGCGTGGATGATAGCAGTACCTTAGCTGGTCGGTTCTATAGACCCGTTGAGCACGCACAAACCGGTGATTTCTTCGGGTTCTCTCACACTCCCCCAGGACTCTTTGACAACGTACGAAACACCCAGGAAGCGCGGATGCTCTTTGAACGATTGCAGCGTCAAGAGGCTATTGTCCTCGTGTCTGACAAACCAGTAAAAATACGTACCCCTACGCTGCCGGTAAAAATAGACCAAAAACAACTGGAGGAAGTAGAAAACGAGTACGCTCGGCGGTTACTTACTCCCCTTTCGCACATTGAACGAGAACAAATTGCGTCAAACCTGGTGCTTGTGGCATCTGCCCCTCCTCCTCTTGCAACACGGCGCTCTCCTGGGCCTGTTGCCAAGGATCGTGAACCATTGCAATTGGTAACAGGTGTTTTGGACACTGATATCCTCATGGGACTCTATCACTTCCACTATCTCACACTCAGCCAGGTCGTGAGACTGCTTGGCCGTGAAAGCAGTATCAACCATGTGAGAAGCAAATTGAAAAAACTCGTCGAGGAAGAATGTGTCGAGAGTATGACCCTTGCTCGTAGTACGGCGGGCAAGCCGCCAACAGTGTATACGCTGTCAAATAAAGCATGGCGTCAAGTATCCGATGAAAAAGGACTGCCCCAAACCATCCCCTCCGGTGAGAAAAAACACGGATACCTAGAGCACACGTTACAGGTGAATGAGTGCCTCATTGCCTCAGTGCTCCTGCCACACGTCGAGCCGTCAATTACCCTTTACGATCTCAGGCACGAGAGAACATTGAAAAATAGTCCTACGAAAGTAACAGGTGGGGTCTACGTGGTTCCTGATGGGTGGGTGCATCTGCGGCGCAACAATACCGAAGACATTGGAATCGCTTTTGAAATAGACCGGAACACAGAGGAGAGAGATAAGATAATTTCTAAAATCAACAATTATGTAGCGTTCGCATCTGGCATGTATCAACACGCCTTTGGGGTAGAAAGCCTGACGATCGCTTTCTGTGTCTGTGACGGCGGGGATCGCCGCGTAAAGCAGTTAGTAACCTGGGCAGAGCAAGCACTGGAACATGCCCGTGATGCAGCTCCGCTTTTTCTCTTTGGGTCTGTCACACCTGGAGCAATAGACCCTGAGCGTTTGTTTCTTGGCGCAACGTTTACAACACCCTTTGACAGTGCCCCTCATGCGCTGGTGGAAACCCCGTAAACAATTGGTGTATATAGTGGTGTGTACTGCCCATTTTTTGGTGCTTCATCCACCACATAGAAAATCTGTTCGTATGGCTCTGGCGCTTTGTTGACCCTTTCCCCCGCCACCTGACTACTCCCCGACCAGCCAATTCTTACATACTCTTTACACCACATTAGTATCTTAGAGAAACCGTTCATTGAGCAGAAAGCAGGAAACCTTATTTTCTCGCTAGTAGGCGGAAATCTGCATACTCTCCTTTGAGCATTTTTTGTTGCAGGGCTAGCACTGTCAGAAGCGATGCATTTGTGCTGTGTCGTGGAAATGGCCGTTTACTCCTTGTCTACACTCATGCGCCTGAATAGAAGCAGGAAGATTGATTGTTTGCCTTTCTGCTGAAATATCCAGGCGTTTTCATGCTTGCAGACAGGTAGCGCCATGTATATACTCCACTCACTATATGACCGAATATCACTTCCAGGAGAAACCCGCGACAATTCCCAGCGTCAACGAGGCGAAAGTGAAACGGCGCAAAGTCCTGGATGGAGTGTTTCAGCGCCGGAAACTCATATATAAGCATACCCTGAGAAAATCGCTCGCATACTACCAATCTCACAAAAATTCGCCTGATTGTGATTGATTATCACATACACTGATTCTCTCTCCTCTCCCCTTGCCGATGGTGGTGTGTTTTGCTACGATGGCGTCTATGGAAGAGGCTGCCCCCCAGCCAAAGAAGACGCGCATACCAAATGTACTCACCCATGTAGATGAGACTATCTTAACAGCGATCTACTGGTATTATTACATGCCGGTGTTGCAGATCGTCAAGGCACTTGGCTATAGCATAAACTCCCTCCCGACTGTTCGTACCCGCCTTGCCAGCTTAGAAAAGAGAGGGTATATTGCCGCAATCTATCTGCCCACTGTCAGAAGAGGCAACTTCCCGAAAATCTTCTACCTAGCAGCAAAAGGACTTGCGCACCTGCGTGACGATGGACACGATGTTGCGCATCGGTTTCACTCAACTGAGCAGAAAGAAAAGCAGTACTTATTTTTAAAGCACACCTTGGCTGTGAACGATGTCCTGATTGCTGCCAAGCTGGTTGAAAAGCAGTTTCCGCAAGTCAGCCTCTTTGAGTTCCGGCACGAACGGGAATTAAAGCGAGATCCTGAAAAATTCACCATCACCCTCTACCATGAAACAGAAAGCGATACTGAAGAAGCAAAGGTGTGGAAGCAGGAAGAGTTCTACTTTGTCCCTGACGCCTTTTTAGACTTCCGTTTGGAGCAGGAGAACAAAACCCTGCGGGCTGCAATACTGCTTGAGCTGGATCGGGACACGACCGAAAGGCGGCGGTTTCAGGAAAAAATTCGCGGTATCCTCACCTACGTGAAATCCGATCGGTATGTCAAGCGCTACAGGGCACGGAAAATCACCGTGGCCTTTGTCACTACTGGCACGCAAAAGCGCGTGGAGAAGATGCGTGACTGGACGCGAAACGAGCTGGCAAAAACCCATGACACCTGGGACTATGGTCATACATTCGTCTTTACCACACTCCCCCACAAGATTGACCCTGACACGCAACGAGAGTTAGAAGAGCTTGACAACATTGATCCGGCCACACTCTTTCTCTCCCCTGTCTGGGAATTTCCGTTCACCGATAAAAAGGGTAACAAGAAAGTTGCGATCCTCGCTCCTGAACCGCTTTGACAGCACCAACATCCTTGCATTCTTTTTTTACCTTTTTTTCATCGTCTTAGTTTTTGTGATTGCTTCAAGCCTAAGGTGATATTGGTGAACGCTCTCATAATGTTTCCGCATGTGTTCCGCGCAATATTTCTGCACTCCGCTATTTGGAATAAAAGGCTTATCGCAGAGTATACAGTGTTTCTTATGGTTCGCTGATCGGAAATAAGTTTTTCCGTTCACAAGATGTACAATCTTTTTGTCTTTCATAAGCCTGTGAAGTATAACAGAGGTTATTCGTTTGCATACATGCTAAAACATGGGTGTAGGAGTCGTGTGGACTACTGACAATGAGCATTATTTGTGACTGTGGAGGTTTTATGCGCGAAGCGGTCGGACGAAGCATGAGTCCGACTGGCGGCGCGACTGGCGGGTCTGGGCGGCCAGGTCGCGCGCGGGGGAGGCCATCAGACAGCAAGCGTTCCTTGCTGGATGATGGAGGGGCGAGTCAGCGTCAAGAAACTAATTTGGGGAATTAGTTTCAGGCAGGGTCAGAATATGTTGGGGACATATTGTGAGCATGCCGGTTGAGGCTGACTCGCCCCTATGGGGGGGGTAGCCCAGCATCTGAGGGCTGTGGCAACAGCCCGAACGGGTGGCGGCTGGGTATGGCAAATCCTTTAATTGTGAGTACAAACCTTCTTGATTGTTATGTTTGGATGCATAGTCTAGGAAGATACGTTAACAGACGTATTTGCGCATAGATGCCTATCGTACAGAGTACGTGTCCATAATGAAACCTTTAGTCAGTACTGGTCGGTTTATTATCCGTCTTGCATAGCTTTTATTCTCAATTCGTGTATATTTCTCGCCTTGTCTATATTGTCTACTCGTTCATCTGGTGTGCGCATTTTTTGCTCCTTTTGTTACGCTGATCGATTTATTGCTATTTTGTTCATATCTTGTGCAAAAGTGACGGTTTTATCCACATTTCCACGATGACCAATTCCCCCGTAGTCCCCCTTGGAGGTCTCCCCTATTCCCTTGTGTTCTTGAGCCGTATTCATAATGCGGGCGCATACAAAATTGCACCGGGTATCCTGTGTATGCTTTCATAGCGTCGGATATCTGGCACTGCGCCTTTCGTACTTTTATCCGGTATTTCCCCTTCTGACACATTTAAACGCGATTTGAGAAAGGGTGTGGAGATGTACCCGTTTCACGTGAATACTTTCGTTGTAGCGCATTGTGCGGGGTTGTAGAGACATCTGATAATGTGCCCCCCACTCGTTGTTGCACGCCTGATATATCTTCTAAGACACGAAAGAAATAGGGCATGTTTTTTTTGACGCTCCCCTGCTGTTTTGTGATGCTCCGGGCTTCGTACATGCAGGAGAGAAACCGATCTTCAGTTTGTCCTGATGCTTGGTAAATATGCAGCACATGCGTACGGTTGGAACGCCGGTTGGTTGTGTCATTAAAACCGACTGATATCTCATCGATGCTCGCTTCCATTGACTCCGGTAGGTGTGCTACTTCCCTCCCCTGTGGTTCTGGTTGCTGTTTCAGGAGGTCTCCGATGGCTTGGAAGTTCTGATATCCTTGTTTCTCGTTTGATATATTTCTTTGCGGTTTGCTCTTCGAATTTCGAATATATATCTTTCTTAAAGTGTCTTTCTCTGATCGATGTAAAGATTCTTTACCCTCGATGTCAAACTTCTTTACCCCGATGTAAAGATTCTTTACATCTGCATGAGGATCGTTGCTTTCAGGCTCAGTTTCCTCGGGAGAAGTTTTCATCTTGAGTTTATAAAACTTCTTGATGCGTGCCTTATCGCTGTCGTCTACTTCTTCGGTTAACAGTCCATGCTCAACGGCGCTTTTCAGTCCTGCGATAACGGAAGGCTTACTCAGTCCCGTGCCAATATCTATGCGGGTGCCGTCTTTCTTCTTCCGGCCAGACATGAACTCATCAGTGGTGATTTTTTTCACCATGTCAAACTCGCTGTATCCCCAGGTGTGTTTGAGCACGTATTCAACCAGTTTCATTTCTGCGAGGCTTGTTATTTTTGCGGTGATGTCAGTCCACTCGTTCGGCAACCGGAAGAAATTCGCCTCTGGTTTGCTGAAGCCGGTGAAGTGCGTTGACGGAACTGGTGTATGGGTATGTTCGGGCATCATATAGTTTCGTAAGAGGTCTTGACAAGCCGTGTGAGGATTTGCTATTCTTTTCTTGTCGAGAGAAAAGAGGTTTTTTGAGTAATCCTAAACAGGTTGTTCGAAGACCTTTTTTTGTGCTAAATTTTTCCTAAGCACATCTATTGTTAACATCACGTATAGATTGCTGTCAAGCGCTAGTTAGTTGGTATTCTTCTTTGTTGGTAAACTAGTTTACCAACAAGCTTCTTTGCTCATTTGGTAGAAAACTTCTTTGTGAGTATGTTTCTTTGTTGGTTTGCTGACTTGCTAGCAAACGAGCAGATTTATTTCTTCCTCGTAAAATAAAAATCGACGATCTCTTGCAGTACAACATGGTCTTTTCGTTGTGTTTGGACTGCAAGCAGCTGGATTGCTAAGATGCTGTCGTCTCTGAGGTAGGTCCCGTATTTTGTCTTTTCTTTTGTCGTTTGCGCGTTTGCTGATTTAGAAGTATGCTTGCTTGCTAGTAAAGAAGTTTGTTGGTTTGTATCTTTGCTAGTTTGCTGACTTGTGTCTTTGCTAATTTGTATCTTTGATTCTTTGCTAGTTTGCTGGTTTGCTAGTAAATTAGTATGTTTCTTTTCTGGCTCCGGTGTTGGCGCTTGCGGGGGAGATACCTGTGCTATAGGAGTTTTTTCTCGCGGTTTTGAATTGAGGAGTGCATCGAATCTTCCCATAGTTAGATGCGCAAGTTTTGCGCTTTGGCGATTTCTTCAACCTGTTTTGCGGTGGCTTGCTTTTTGCCTTGTGCCGCAAGATCAACGAGCAATTCAAAACACACCTTGATCGCGTCTCTGGGGAGCCCTTTCGTATACTTATACAACGTGGTGTATGCTTCGTCCTCATCTTCAAACAATGATCCGTTGTGGCCTGCGACCGTCAGCCGGAACATAATCATATCCCGCAGATCATCAATGGACATGGCAGACATGGCAATAGGGAACATGCGGGATGCTAGTTCCCGATACTGGGTGATTTTTGCTCCCAGCTGCTCCTGACCAACAAGGACAATCTGCAAAAGCTTTGTGGTATTGGTTTCGAAATTGAGGAGGTAATGAATCAGCTTGAGCGTATCCCGGGTCATATACTGCGCTTCATCGATTAAGAGCACAGGTACTTTTCCCTCCTTATACAGCTTGATTAAGAACTGTTCAAAATTGCTCAACGAGGCGGTATACGATCGCTCGGTTTTGACATCAAAGGTTTCAAGGATGAGCCGTAAGAACGCGTTGCTGCTTTTCAAATTAGGGGAAATGAGCAGCTTGACTATATACCGCTCATCCTGGCTCAACTTCTCCTGTAACCGCCGGACAATGGAGGTTTTTCCGGCTCCAATCGGGCCGGCCATGTACAGAGGGCCAATGCGATCATGGGCCATGAACTCACACTTGGCGAGCGCTTCCCGAACCTGTGAGGAGAAATACAAGAACCTGGGATCAGGGGAAGTCATAAACGGGTGTTCTTTCAAGTCGAAGTACTTGATGATTGCGTCTAAATCCATATGCGTCTTATTGGAACAGTATGGTCATAATCTCAGCAGTTTGTCAAGGAGTATCCAAAGTTGGTGGCACTTTTGCATAGATGAGTCAAAGTTCAGGAAAGCAACAGACGCCGTAAATTCGTCACGGCGTAACAGGGGAGGGAGGGCCATTATCCAATTTCCACGAAAACAGGCCGCAAATCGCATCCTGTGAAGTCTAGGGGCATGGAAAACAGGTGTTCCGGTTTTAGTAGGGAAGTGTAAGGGCTTGCGTATGCTCTGTGGGATTGCCACATTGCAACGCAAGCCCGATAGGTAATGGAAAGCGTTGTTACAGTTGCTCTGCCTGCTCGTCGGTTTCCGGCTTTTTGTCTAATATCTGGACGATTGTCGCCACGATATCGACACCTTGCCGCTCGGTATTGCTCCGGTCTTTGTACTTCTGGAGCTGTAATCGTCCCTGTACAAATACCTGTGTGCCTTTGTGAGCAAACCGTTCGACGGTTTCTGCCAACTTATCCCATGTGGTGATATTGAGCCACATAGGATCTTTCCCTTTGCCCTGGTCAACTGCCAGCGAAAACTTAGTAAACGGTTTTCCCTCTGAAGTGACCTCAAGGACGGGGTCTTTGCCCAGGTGTCCAATGAAACTGCATTGGTTAAGAGTTGCCACGGTCTTTTTCCTTTCTGAAATGTGCCTGTTTACTTTAGCGATGACAGAAGTAGCTCGTGCTTCAGTTGTTCAAGCGTTCCGTCTGCATCAGTTTTTCTCAATTGCCAGTCAAGCTGGCCGTGACAGGTGGGGCAGAGCGCTTTGAGCGTCGGGTGAGGGTTAGTGGTATCATGCAGCTGAGTATGGGCTGCATGCAAAAATACCTTATACACAACTCCTGTCCGTTGTGAAATACGCTCTGCGTTTTGCGTGACTCCGCAAACTTCACATTCCCAGCCTGCACGCTCTTTACACGCATGTGCTAACTGCTGCCAGTTTCGAGGGTAACGGAATGAGTGATACATCAGAATCGGTACTCCTTTTGATAGGGAAGTACCGCGTGAGATATACTATCCCCAGCGGTACGTCCGCGTGTAGGCAAGCGCTCTGTTGTTTGGGTGCGGTAACTTAGAAACAGAGTGCTTGCTGCTTCAAAACCTCTTCAAAAGTAAGCTGCTCATAGCTGTTCTTCGACACGATTTCTTTGACTGGCTCTACCTGTCCGTTCTCACGCGTATAGAGTCCCGGCTCCTCTGCTATCTCAATTGCGACTGAGCAGGGAATACCATCAAAGATGGTAACAATTACCCTGAATGACTTCGCAAGCTTTTGGAGATAGGGAGCAGTCTGCGCGTAGGAGCAGAGCAGCACAATCGTTGTTTTCCCATACCCCTTGTCCTGGTTCCAAGGTGTTCTGATGCGAAACTGGTCTCTGGTGAGTCCGGCTTCTTTCAATGCCTCAACCGCCCGTCTGGTTTGTGGGAGCATGATTGTTCCTCCTACGACCTGTACGGGCCTTTTAACTCATCAGGTAGTTGGTCTACGATGTCATAGCCTTTCACCCACTCCTCATTCCTGTGTTTCCAGTGGAAAAAGGCAAGCTCGTTGGTGACTTCCTCACGAATTGCTGCTGTGGGACAAGCCCACATGGTGACATCGCCCTCGACGTATTCGATCACGTCAAAGTATTCATCCCGGTCCCGGAAGAACATGATAATCAGCGGCCATGAGCCGAGCGTGTATCCGTCTTTTCCCCAGTACGGGATCGCGTGCCAGTCCTTTCTTTTCGCAAGATTTATCGCATCGTAGCCGTCACCGCCTAACATTGGCAGAGCGTTCCAAAGCGTTTCAGGCTCTCCCTGATACTGGTGCAATTCAGGCTTCATGCTCTCCTCCTTCTTTTTCAGCAAGAATTAACTGGGCGACAAACACTGCATTCTCGTTAAAACCATTGAGATGGTATCTGTGTGCCAGTTCCTCCGCGATACGATCCATGTCCTCATCAGTCAATTGGTTAATCTGCTGGGTGGTCATCCCACATGATTGCAGGTCTAACCGGCTGATGGAATGCACTTCATACTTGTGACTCCAATCAAGCGAGTCCAATAGACTGCTCTCCGATCTTTGCGATATTCACCCATTCATGCCAGTAGTCGTCGTACTGCCAGGGATCGACGGATTGCGCCAGGTCAGGATGTAGGCAAAAGCCATACTTGATGTGGCTGCACGCACTCCCCGAATGCATCCAATTTGATGCAACAAAATCGGGCACGTGATACCAGCGTCCGTCAAACCGGTGAATGGTTGGTTGTACAGTATTCCAGTGAGAAGTCATGATTGAGCTTCCTTTTCTTGCATGACCTGTTCTACTGCTGCTAAGAGGTGGGAATAAAAGCCGCCTTCCAGGTACTTGATCCGTACGATGTTTGCGATTGTGAGCATGTCTTTATCGGTGAAAGCGTTCACCTGTTCCTGGGTCAAACTGATGCGGTACAGGTCAAAACGGTACACGCTCATAACCGGAAATGGCTTAATCCAATCACTCATCCGGCTTTACCTCTCTTCCTCTTCGTGATGGTGAAGTTCTACCCAGGGTGCAAGTGGTGCCACTTGGGAGCGTCTGGCTTGCAGAAAACGCAACACATCCGCTCTGAGCGTGACAAGTGTCCCATTGGTAAGCTTCGCCTCAATCCGTAGGTATAGTGCCTTTGGCGGCGGCTCTCCCAGGACTACCACAAGCCAGACACCTTCATGTCTGATGCGGTACACAGAGAGGTCGCAGTCATCATGCGCTGCAAAGACCATCTCTTGCAGTGGAAAATACACTGATCCCGCTTCTTCCGCGCTTGGAAAACGTGCTGCCTGGTAAAAGGGATATGCCAATACTGCTACTCCTTTCTGTTGGAAAAACACCATGGATTCTTACTCATTGCTTCCTCTTTCCTGCAAGAACCAGCCGTGTGGTGAACGCTACGTCTTCGTCAAACTCACTGTCAAAATGGTGAGCGATTAAAATGTCCGCAATACGTTCCATCTCCTCATCAGTCAGGGAATTGACCTGTGCAACGGAAAGCCCAATGCCATTGAGGTAGGCTCTGCTGATAACAAGGACCGGAAATGTCCTTTCCCACGTGTCGATATACGCCTGCGCTTCAGGCTGTGTGGGATAGGAAACAATCTTCCCGGCTGAGGTGAAATGTTTCCAGACCTCCTGATCTTTGTCTCTCCACATGGGATACCAAAGGCTCTTGGCCGGCTCTGCAATGATTGTGTACTGCAAAGTGATCCTCCTTATTTCACAAGGTACGCCCTGACGTTAATCCTCACTCTGTTTTCAAAGTCGGGATACGTTGTTGCTACAGATGCTGCAATACGAGCCATGTCCTCGTCAGAAAGATGTGCAACCTGATGGCGGGGAATACCCAGCACTTCGAGTTGCGTCCTGCTGATTGCGAGGACGGCAAACGTTCTGTTCCAATCCGGTGCGTCCATGACACCTCCTTTTGTGTCTCATTCTCTTGGACAAACACTACTGCAATAATTTTCAAGGTGCGCTCAACTGAGCACAAAACATAAAGATACCAACCGATCATGCACTTCTAATACTGGTCGCTTGATACCATGATGATTATGGCAACTCAATGTGAGAATGGGGTAAGAGTTTGGCTTGCTAGGACAAGCTAAAGTGAATAAAATATACGAACAAAAATACGCCATGACGGCGCGTCATGGGCGGAGTGGCTGTAGGGTCCAGGCTGGCTGAGGAGGTTGAGGGATGGAGTGAGGCAATAAAACGTGTGGACATGCAGAAACGGAGTAAATTAGGCTTCTCGCCGGAGCGAAGCGGAGGGTCTTGACCGTTCGGGTACGCTCGAAGCAGAGAAATGACAAGCCGGGCGGGGTGGCTGGCATCGGAGTGTATCGAGCTTGTCGTTTCGGCGCGAAGTGCATACCCGAATGAGTCAAGACAAGCCTAATTTACGTGCCACAGAGTGATCGTGGAGGATGACAATAGCCCGGCGGGGCGGGGAATATAAATATCGCGTAGCGGTTCCTTATTTAGCCCTGTACATACATCGCTGCAATCAGGTGTCATGCAGCTTACTAGAAATCGGGGTGGTAGCCTAAAAGACGTGAAAACATGTAGCGGAGCGGACTGGAGATTTCTCAGATGCATGAGAGGAGATGGTAACATTATTGACGATAACAAGGAGAAAGGATACTATGTGCTTCAGTCGGTAAATATGGATGTAAGGTTAAGTGTTTTTTACAAGGTGTATAATCAGCGGAGTTTAAGATGTATACGATTGCTACTTTAAAACAGCAAATAAGATTTGCTCTTGGACAATTATTATCTGCTAATGCTCATCATGATTTTGAACATATGTGCTTTGAAGTTGCTAAGCAGAGAATATGCAGTAATATCCTTCGTGCAACCGGTCCCGTCTCTGCGGGTGGAGACCAAGGAAAAGATTTCGAGACTTACAAGACATATATAGAAAAAACACCGATTGCAAACTCTACCTTCATCGGATTAGTTTCTAAAAAACCTCTTGTTTTTGCTTGTACCCTCAATAAAAGAATAAAACAAAAGATAGTAAAAGATGTTATAACGATCACGACTGGTAAAGTACTTGTTGAAGGTATCCATTACTTTTCTGCAAAAGAAGTGCCAGTAGCGACACGACACGAACTGCAAGTTTGGGCAAAAGAAACATATGAAGTCTCACTCGAAATATACGATGCTATTGCAATTACTGATTTCCTCGCTGAAAGAGAACTATTTTGGATAGCTGAGCAATATTTACATATCCCAAGTGAAGTGTATCCCCGCACACTGACTGAAGACAAAGATTGGTATGAAAAGTTATTCCAGGATTGGAAAGAAAAAAAATCGCCTCCAGAAAATTTTGCCGATTTTACTGATATAAAAATGGGTGTCAGACGTGCGACTTTTCATACGGAGGTAATGCAGGACCTTCCGTTTTGGATTAAACTCCTTGAAAAGTTCCTCACGGCTACAACTTCCGACGCTTTGAAGAGATACATCACATATGAAATTGCTGTTGCGTCTCTGCGAGGTTTAGGCAGTATGCATGGTCAAGAAGATAGACTACGACAGTATTTTTCAAAAATACCCGAATTGAGAAGCAGTAAGGATCTCGAAGATGCAGCCGTGTTGGCAACATATTGTGCTGGCGCGGTTGCCAATACAGCAGTTAACTTATCATTGGAAGAAGTGCATGCGTGGAAGAAATCTCTTATTCATAAAATAGATGAGCTTCTTGAAAGCACTAAAAACATCGGCTATAGGTGCAGCTTACTCGAAATACAGGGAAGTCTTAGTTTAGATCCTTTTCGATATAAAACACGGAATGAAGCTATCGCGTCTGCTCTTGAGAAATGGGACGAACTCCTCTCGCTAGTTGACCAAGCACCGCTTTTCCCATTGGAACGTTTTAGCGACAGAATGACGAACTTGATCGACGTTATCGGAGATTATCCTGAATATCATGCATTTACAAGAAAAGTCGATGAGCATCTTTCAAAAAGATACGGTGGATTTATTGCTGCGGAAAAATGTAGAGATCGAGCAATAGCATTCTATAAAAGAGGAGCTATTCTTAATGGAATAAAAGAGTTACACCAAGCAAAAATAGATTGGTTTGCAGATGAAACATTAAAAGGCTCATTACTTGCAATGTTGTTATTGTCGCAATGGTATACAGAGTTAGGATTGGCATATGCTGGAAAATATTATGCGATGGCTACTGCTTATATAGCGGCTTACTCAACAAACGAGGAAATAAAATCCTTCGTGCCAAGAGGATTAGTGCAAGCTGCGGAATGCGATTATGCTGCGGGTGCTTGGTGGTGTTATCTTGAGTTAATCGAACTGGCACTCAAAGGACATGGTTATTATCAAAAAGATCCCGGTGACGTGGAAAAACATCATGAACTGCAACATATTATTTTCAATACCACCGTGATTACGTATATCACCTCTCAACTTGATGAAGGTCTCTACAAGGAAATAAAGCAAAGAGTTGATAAATGGAATATGTCTGACTTGATTGATCCATTGTTCGAGGAAGCGGAAAAGTCATGGAGTAGTCTTGATAAAGAAAAGATCTGGTTTACGCTAGAGGAACAAATAAAGGGTAAACCGTTCAATGATCTAGGGCCGAAAAGAACAGTGCAATGGTCAGCACTTGGTATCATCTGGAAAGTGACTTGGGAAAACACCTACGAGAAGACTGCAATTGCAGAACAGTTTATATCCGTATTGCAGATATTATCCGTAGATATGGCGGATGTCGATTTGTGCTTATTAAAATCCGACGTTGTTATAGAGATTGATTTACACGATGCTTTACCAAAGGCTGAACCGGAAAACGAGAATAAGGAAAGACGATGGAAAGTGTTATTACCGACGAAAAGCGAGCAGGAAAAATTAAATATAGATGACTTCAGTACATACGTATTAGCGACTACCATACACATTTTGTCAGATGCTTCACTGTTATCAGATGAGAAAGTGATGAATGCATTAGAAGATCATTTCAAAGAAGGTCTCTCAATAAAGGTATTCGTAGGGAATGCCTATACAAAGCTATATTACGAGTTCTATTCAGAGGAAGATTTTACGATGAGAATAGAAAAGAACTTTTCAGAGCGAGAAAAGCCGTTTGCAACGAAATCTCACTCTGATTTGGAATGGATTAGTTACCCAAGAACAGATTATACGGACGAAGAAGCAAGGGATCTGTTGACTAAGAGATATGCACGAGGTGTTGTTCCTATTCGCCTCACACTTAAGAGGCTTGCAGCAGATAAGGGCTTTATGGCGATAGTGCGAAAGCTACGTCAGGAAGGATGGAAAGATTGGCATCTTATTACCGCAATAAGTCAAATTGTTTTAAATGCACGAGTTCATAGCATTGTTGGAGATGCACAATTTAACCCCTTGCTCATGACAAATCTTTTCCAGGAACTATCGACAAAAGAAGAATCAAAGAGCGATCCTATTATCCCGACATCTTTTTTAACAGAGGAAGCAATGCGCAATGCAGTTTCTTTATCGCAAGCATCAACATTAGCAGGTCATGGTTTGCAGATAAAACAACATACACCGAATTTTCATGCGATTGATGAATTCATGAGAGCAAGATATAACTATTGGAATGAAGACATCGAGCACTTACCAATTTTAGAAGATGAAGATAAGTAATCTTTCCTGCAAGCTACGGGGGAAGTGGAGAAATCAAACATGGCAGTTTTTGAGCAACCCCGCAGAAAAGGTAAAATAGGACAAAGGCGCTCATTGCTGAGCGCCACCAGGTGTCAATAGCGTGGAAAACTATTCGAACTCTGCGTCGAATTTCCGTAAGGCAGACTTTTTCACTCGGTAAACTTGTCTCTTTCCACGGCCGGGCAAGGTGACGGCTTCCAATGCGCCGCTCTTGATCCAGCGTCGCACCGTCGAGTCATCGACCCGGTATCGTCGTGCTACCTCCCGGACGGTCAGCAGATCGTCATCATCTGGCCGCTGCATTATCGCTCCTTTCTACTGGGCTACTCACAAGCGAGTAGCAATCCACGAGCAGGGCAATACTCGCAGGTTGCTACACGTGAGGAAAGGACAACATATGAGGGGGAGTCTCAAAGATGAATAACTTCACCCTCTTGGACAGAGTTGCTGTTGATGGACAATATAAATGACCGACGGCGGAGGATTATCCTTGCCGCCCATGTGATGAAACGGTCAGATGAGTGCTCTGTTTGTGTGAAACGGCAAACGTGAGCTGTGGGGGTGGGA
>Ga0070708_100000407_pt1 | contig 32362 bp, 33 predicted proteins | sample KBSK5503metaG_FD_65469 | JGI IMG/M metagenome (GOLD analysis project Ga0070708, IMG submission 65469) | Corn, switchgrass and miscanthus rhizosphere microbial communities from Kellogg Biological Station, Michigan, USA - KBS K5-50-3 metaG | ecosystem: Host-associated > Plants > Roots >... | reverse complement strand
CTCGTCGGGCTCGTCGGCGACGACGCCTGGAGCGAGCTGCTCCGATGGCACGACCGAGAGCTGCGCGATGCGATCGGCAAGCACCGCGGCGTCGTCATCGACCACACGGGCGACGGGTTCTTCGTGGCCTTCGAGCAGGCCAGCGAGGCGATCGACGGCGCCGTCGAAGTCCAACGCCGGCTCGTTCGCCACCGACGCGACCAGGGCTTCGCGCCGTGGGTGCGGATCGGCCTCCACACGGCCGAGGCGATCCACGAAGGCGGCAACTACCGCGGGCGCGGCGTCCACGTGGCGGCACGCATCGGGGCCGCGGCGACTCGGGAGGAGATCCTTGTCTCCCAGGCGACCGTGGACGCGGCGAAACGGATCAAGTTCACGCTCTCCGAGCCGAGGACCGTTCAGCTCAAGGGCGTGCAGGAACCGGTGGAGGTGCGCTCCGTCGAGTGGCGCGCGTGATCGGACCCGCGGAGGGCGGCGGGCCTGCGGGATTTGCTTCGCGAGGCGCATGCGGTCAGCCTGCGAGGCCGGAGGCGCGTGACAGGATGTCTGCGAGCGCTTCGCTCAGCCTGCGCATGGACGAGCCGTCCGGGTCGTGGTCGGGGTTGACCTCGCAGATCGTCAGCGTTGTCCAGTTCGACGCAGCGACGAGCTCTCCAAGCGAGGCCACGAGTTGCTCGAACCGGAGTCCCTTGTACCGACGAGTCTCCTCGGCGATCGGGAAGTCGAGGAAGTCCAGGACATCCGCGTCGACGTGGACGAGGAGGCGTTCGAAGCGCCGCGCCCAGCCGTCAACGATGCCGCGGGCGGAGCCCGCCGGATCGGACGCCACTCGGGCCAGCGGGACCTCCTCGATGCCGAGCTCGTCGATCGTCCGACGCTCGAAGTCGGTCGAGCTCCCGTTCGCGAACAGCAGCACCTGATCGGGGCGCAGCATCGGCATCCGTGGGCCAAGCCCGGCGAGACCGGGAACGGTGTCGGGGAGGCCGAGCATGTGGGCGACACCCATCCAGTCGAGCGCACCGTCCTCGACGCTGCGGGGCGTGTTCACGTCGGTGTCGTAGTCGATGTAGACGAGGCCGACCTCCGGCGTCGCACGCGATGCCCCGGCAACGGTGCCGATCTCGACCGTGCAGTCGCCGCCTAGGACGAGGACCGCCGCGCCTTCCGACAGGGCGGTGGCCACCCGGTCCGATACCGCTCCGGCGACGCTCGCCGCGACGTCGGGGTTCATGGCTCGCATGTGCTCGGGGTCGATCCGCCAGCGGTAGCCGGGCACGTCGCCGCGGTCGGTGACCGCGATGCCGCGCTCCTGGAGGAGGGCAAGCAACCCGGCGTCTCGAAACGCCTGTGGCGCTCGCTCCTGACCGGGCGCGTACGCGCCGGCGCTGCTTGGCGCGCCGACGACGTCAAGCCGGCGCGACATATGAGCCGACCGGCCCGGTCAGACGGTAGCCCAGCCCGTATTCCGTCGTGATGTAGCCCTGGCCGGGCGCGGCCACGTCGAGCTTCAGGCGAAGGTTGCGGATGGTCATCCGCAGGAGGTGGACGTCGCGGTCGTAGCCAGAGCCCCAGACCGCGCCGAGGATCTGGCGGTGGGTCGCGAGCTGGCCACCGTGCTCCACGAGATAGGTGAGCAACCGGAACTCGGTGGGCGTCAACCGGACCTCGACCCCAGCGAGGTATGCCCTGTGTCCATCCAGATCCACGACCAGGTCGCGGTGGTGAAGCCGCCGAGATCGCTCGGGAGCGCTCGTGCCGGCCCTTCGTAGCGCCGCCTCAACCCGTGCCGTCAGCTCGGGCAGGCTCAGCGGCTTGGTGATGTAGTCGTCGGCGCCGAGCTTGAGGCCGCGAACCTTTTCGGCTTCCGAGCCACGGGCCGTGACCATGATGATGGGCACGCGGCTGAACTCGCGGAACCGTTCGACGAGCTGCCACCCGTCGAGCCCCGGCAGCGCGACGTCGAGGATGACGAGGTCGGGATGCTCGTCGTAGAACCGGCGCAGCCCGTCGGGCCCGGTTCGAGCCGTCACCACGCGGTAGCCGGCCCGGGTTACCCACAGCTCCACGAGCTCCGCGAACGCGGGCTCGTCCTCGACGACCAGGATGGTCTCAGGCACGTGCGGCAGTCCCGACGTGCGCCGGAGTCGCGTCTGTTGTCTCCGCCAGCGGCAGGGTGAAGGTGGCTCGCGTGCCGGGGCGCCCGTCCGGCCGGTCCCCGAGCGACAGGCGGCCGCCGTGGGCCTCGACCAGGCGCCGGCAGATGAACAGCCCGAGACCGGTGCCCGGAATCCGCGATTCCCGGACGTTCCAGGCACGATGGAACGGCTCGGTCACGAGGGCGCGGTCCTCTTCGGGAATGCCCACGCCCTCGTCGTCGACGGTGACGGCGAGCCACGCGCCGTCAGGAGTGGCGCCCAGCACGACGTCCGACCCGTCGGGGGCGTACTTGAGGGCGTTGCTGACGAGATTGCCGAGGATCTGGCCGACCCTCGCGACATCGACGTTGACGGCCGGCAGCTCGGCCGGCGCCTCGACTCGGAGCCGGTCCGCGCCGCCGGCCAGGACGAGATCGCCCCGAAGCCGCGCGACGAGCGTCGCGAAGGGGGTGCTGGACCGCTCGAGGATCAGCGGGTCGGCCTGGAGGTGCGTGACGTCGAGGACCTCGCTCACGAGCGAGGTGAGTCGCCGTGTGGCTTCTTCGATCCGCTCGAGGTACGCGCGCTGCTGGGCGGGCTCGAGCTCGATCTGGAGGAGGGTCTCGGCGTAGCCGCGGATCAGCGCCAGCGGCGTCCGCAGCTCGTGGCTGACGGTTGCAACAAACCCTTCGCGGAGCTCCTCGAGGGCCCGCACCGCGCTGATGTCCCGCAGGATCGCGGTCGCGCGGATGCTCTCACCGCCCGCCGCGGCCGCGTAGCTGCCGGCAACCCGCACCGGCTGGCCGCCTTCTCCGCGGACAACTGTCTCGCGATAGGCGATCGGGATGCCGCTCGCTCGAACCTCTGCCAGGGGACAGGCATCAGCGGGGTGCGCCCCCGCGACCTCGCAGCCCAGGACGTCGGCGCACGAACGACCGAGGGCCGCCTGGGTCTCGAGGCCGAGCATTCGCGCGCCCGCGGGATTGAGCCGGACGACCAATCCGTCGGCATCGACCTGGAGGATGAGGTCCGTCGCCCCGTCGACGATGGCGCCCAGGTCGTGCCGCTCCAGCTCGAGCGCCTCGCGGAGCCGGGCGCCGGCAAACGCGACCGCGAGCTCATGCCTGGCCAGCTGCGCGATCCGCAGGCCGTCCTCGTCGAGCCTCTCGCCCTCGCGTGGCCAGACCACGACCACCGTCTCCGGTGGATCGTCCGATAGGACCAGATGGTGGCTGCCGCCCGTACCGTCCGTCGCCGCGCCGACGTCTGCGACGCGGTCGAGCCGGTCTCCTCCGGGCGCGCCCAGCCACAGTGCGCCGGCGGCTGCTCCCGCGAGCCGTACGAGCTCCGAGAGCACTGCCGCGCCGAGATCCGCGAGGCTCCCGCCCGAGGCGATGTGCTGGCTCAGCTGGTACTGGGCGAAGAGGGCGTCGGCCTCGCGCTGGGCCTCGGCGAACGACCGGCGCCGCTCGCGCTCGAGTGCCTCGATGCGAGTGGCCAGGGCGTCAGGATGCCCGCCCGCCATCGATCTCAATCCCCGATGGCGCGGAGGAGCAGCAGACACGACACCGCCCCCGGGTCGAGATGCCCGCGAGCGCGATCGCCCAGGCGCATCGCCAGTCCGCGACGGGCAACGAGAGGCCGCGTGGAGCGCATGCCACGCGCCGCCACCCGGACGGCCGCGGCATAGGCAACCGCGATGGGTTCGCCGTCGCGGAGCGCGGCCTCGAGGCGCTCCGCGGCCGGCGCAATGGTGTCGAGGATCGTCTTGTCGCCGACCGCGCAGCGCCCGCGTCGAGCGAGGCCCTCTGTGGCGGCTCGGAGCATCGACGCCAGCGCGTCGATGGGCACGACCGGCTCGTCGCCGATCCGCGCGCCCGCCTCGAGGAACGCCGTCCCATAGAGCGGCCCGGAGGCGCCGCCGACCGCCGCCACGAGACGGTGTCCGACGGCCCGCAGCAGCTCGCCGGGCGAGGCGTCGGAGGGCAGCTCGGCCAGCATCTCGCGAACGGCTCGGAAACCGATGACGAGGTTGTCGCCGTGGTCCCCGTCGCCGAGCACCGCGTCGAGGCGGGTCAGGTACGCAGCGTGGCGCCCGATGAGCCACTCGCATCGAGCAAGGGCGGCTCGCACCGCGACGCCATCGATGACGTCGAGGGAACGTGCAGCGCGGGCGGGCGCGGCGGGTGTCACGGTCGGCAGAGTGTAGAAGCCGCCCCTGGCGCTCGGCCATGCCCGAACCGGGCGCGGGAGGGCTCCCGCGCGAGTCTTTCGCACCTGTTGTCGCCCCGTTGCTTTCTTCTTGACGAGTCCGGGCGGAGGATCCACTGCATCGGTCAGCAGGAAACCCCAAAGGAAGGAGGAGCGATTGGTGGGCCTGGTCCTCGTCTCCCACAGCCCGGTGCTCGTCGATGGCCTCCGCGACATGGTCGCGCAGGTGGCCGGCGAGGACGTCCCCGTGGCCACGGCCGGGGGGACCGAGGATGGGCGCCTCGGGACCAGCGCCCCGCGGATCGCCGCGGCAATCCGATCCACGCTGGACGCGGGCCGCGACGACATCGTGGTGCTGCTCGACCTCGGCAGTGCCGCCCTGAGCCTGGAGCTCGCCTGCGAGGAGTTCGCGGGCGCCGACCGGACCAGGATCCGGATCAGCGAGGCGCCACTCGTCGAGGGCGCCATCCTGGCCGCGGTCACGGCGAGCGCCGGCGGCTCGATCGACGAGGTGCTGGCGGCAGCGGCCGGCGCCGCGACCATGACCAAGCTGCCCCGAGCGTGACGATGGCCGAGATCCGCCTCCTGGTCGTCGATCCGTCGGGACTCCACGCCCGACCGGCTGCGCGATTCGTCAAGGCCGCGAGCCGCTTCTCGAGCCGCATCCTCGTTCGCGGCGATGGCCGCGAGGCCGATGCCAAGAGCCTGATCGCTCTCCTCGGGTTGACGGTCCGCCCGTCATCCGAGATCACCCTCAGCGCCGACGGCCCCGACGCGGACGAGGCCCTGGCAACGCTCACCGCGGAGCTCGCTCCGTTCGTCACCCCGGCCGCATGAGCCGGCCGGCACCAACCACGTGAGGAGGTAGTCCCGATGTCGTCCCCCACCCTGACACAGAAGCTCACAGCCGAGGTCATCGGCACGGCGATTCTCGTGTTCATCGGCGCCGGCTCGGTGCCGCTCACGGTGTTCCTGACCGCCGGTGCCGGAAGCACCGGCATCGACGGGACCGCGGGTCTGTCCACGATCTCGTTCTCGTTCGCCTTCGCGATCTTCGCCGCGGTCTACTCCGTCGGCCACATCAGCGGAGCCCACATCAACCCCGCCGTGACCATCTCGTTGCTGGCGACCCGCAAGATCGATGCCAGGACTGCGGGCGGTTACATCGTCGCCCAGCTGATCGGCGCCTTCGTCGGCGCGGCCCTGACCCTGATCATCCTGCAGGGCAACGACCCCGCGAAGCTGGGCCTCGGTGCCGTGTCGGTAAACGCCAACGCCGGGCTCGCCGTCGGGTTCGCGGCCGAGGTCATCGGAACCGCGATCCTCGTATTCACGGTCTTCGGGACCGCTGTTTCGGGGAAGGCCCCCGCCGGATTCGCCGGCCTGATCATCGGCTTCATCGTCTACGGGATCATCATCCTGGTTGGTCCGATCACCGGCGCATCGCTCAATCCCGCACGCGAGCTCGCGCCGGCCATCCTCGGCCAGGCGATCGGCGCGACCCCGGTCCCGGTCGACCAGCTGATCGTCGTCTACGTCTTCGGCTCGACCATCGGCGGCGTGCTCGGCGCGTTCCTGTACCAGTTCATCGGGCGCGAGGTACCGGCCCCGGCCGTGGCCTCGCAGCCCGTCCGCGGGGCGGCCGCCGCAGACGCGTAGGCACCGACCCAGCCAAGTCCCCGGAACAGACAGAAGGAGGAAACCCTGATGGCCACGACCGCACCCGCTCGGGTGAAGAAGCTCATCAACGCCGTCGACGACATCGTCCCCGAGAGCCTCGCCGGCCTCCAGGCCGCGCATCCGGATCTCGTGACGATCGACCCCAGTCAGAACCTCGTGCTGCGGGCCGGCGGCCCGCGGCGCGGCAAGGTCGGCCTCATCTCGGGCGGTGGCTCGGGTCACGAACCGCTGCACGGCGGCTTCGTGGGCCTGGGCATGCTCGACGCGGCCGCTGCCGGCAACATCTTCACGTCGCCGGTCCCCGACCAGATGGAGGCCGCAACCCGTTCCGTTGACGGCGGCGCCGGCGTGCTCCACATCGTCAAGAACTACACCGGCGACGTGCTGAACTTCCAGCTCGCGGCCGAGCTCGTCGCCGGCGAGGTCGAGGTGGCCACGGTGGTCACCAACGACGACGTCGCGGTCCAGGACTCGCTGTACACGGCCGGCCGGCGCGGCGTCGGGGTGACCGTGCTGCTCGAGAAAATCGCCGGTGCCCATGCCGAGGCCGGCGGCACGCTCGCCGAGGTCGCGGCGACCGCCACGAAGGTCAACGCGCAGGGCCGCTCCATGGGGCTCGCCCTGTCGTCATGCGTCGTCCCCGCCGCGGGGACGCCGACGTTCGACCTGCCCGACGACGAGGTCGAGGTGGGCATCGGCATCCATGGCGAGCCTGGCCGCCGCCGCGAGAAGGTCGCACCGGTCGACGATATGGCCGAGTGGCTGGTGTCGCCTATCGTGTCCGACCTCGGCCTCTCGCGTGGCGACACCGTCCTGGCGTTCGTCAACGGCATGGGCGGCAGTCCGCTCATCGAGCTGTACGTGGCCTTCAACAGCGTCGCCAGGATCCTGGGCGGCCAGGGCATCGCCATCGGCCGGTCCCTCGTCGGCAACTACATCACCAGCCTCGAGATGGCCGGCTTCTCGGTGACGTTGCTGCGGCTCGACGGCGAGCTCACCAAGTGGTGGGACGCGCCCGTCAACACCCCGGCCCTGCGCTGGGGCGTCTGAGCCCGCACGCAGCACGGAGTTCCCAGATGGCCGCCGCTTCAGCCTCCCGTCGGGCGGCGGCCATCCCACTAGACTCGCGTCCGAGTCGAGGTGAACGATCAATGATCGACGTGATCGAGGCCTGGCTGCGCTTGGCCGCGGCCCGCCTCTCGGAACAGGCCCCGGCCCTCACCGCCCTCGATCAGGCGATCGGTGACGGAGACCATGGGACCAACATGGACAGGGGGTTCCGGGCAATCGTCGCGGCGCTCGATGCCGGCCGCCCAGAAGCAGAAGGCGAGCTCGCCGTGACCGGTACCGTGCTCCGGACCGCCGGTCGGACACTCATCAGCACGGTCGGCGGCGCGGCCGGCCCGCTGTACGGCACGGCGTTGATGCGCGCCGGAGGCGCCGTCGCGGCGGCCGATCCGGGGCACGGCGCCGGCGAGATCCTGGTCGAAGCGCTCGAGGCCGGCATCGGCGGCATCCAGGGGCTGGGCAAGAGCGCGCCCGGCGAGAAGACGATGCTGGACGCCTTGGTGCCGGCGGTCGCCGCCGGCCGCGATGCCGTCGCCGCGGGTGGTGACTCCGCGGCCGTGACCGCAGCGATGGCCGCCGCGGCCGAGGCAGGAGCCACGGCCACGATCCCGATGCTCGCCACCAAGGGCCGCGCGTCCTACCTCGGCGAACGCTCCATCGGGCACCAGGACCCGGGAGCCACCTCGTCCGCGTTGCTGCTGCGCGCCCTCGCCGACGCGGCGAGCGCCTGAAAGCGCGGCGCTCCACCGTGGCCCAGCTCGTCCTCGTGGGTCGTGCCGGCTCGCCGGGCATCGGAACCGGGCGGCTCCTGCGGATCGGCGACGCGGATTCGCGGAACGGCCGGCACGCGAGCGCGATGCCGCTGCCGAAGCCGCCGACCAAGCCGGCAGGGGATGCCCGGCAGCGTCTCATCGACGCCCTCGACGCCGCGGCGACCCAGCTCGAGGCGCTCGCTGCGGAGGTGTCCGCGCGGGTCAACGAGGACGTCGGCTCGATCTTCGAGGCGCAGGCGGTCTTTGTACGTGACCCCGGAATCGTGGACCCGGCATTTGCGCTCGTGGCCGACGGGGTCGCGGCCGACGAAGCCATCCTGCGGGTGACCGATGAGCAGGCCGCGCGCCTGGGGGCCGTCGATGACGACATCTTCCGGGAGCGCGCGGCCGACGTTCGTGACGTGGGCCGCCGAGTCGCGGCGCTCCTGCGCGGCGACTCGCCGCCGGAGCTGTGGCGTCGCGACGGAAATCCGGCCATCCTGATCGCCCGCGACCTCGACCCCTCCGCCGTCGCGACACTGCGGCGCGAGCTGGTGGGCGGGATCGCCCTGGCCGGCGGCGCGCCGACGGGGCACGCGGCCATCGTCGCGCGCGCGCTGGGAATCCCGCTGGTGCTCGGATTGGGCGACGGGATCAATGGCCTGGTCGCAGGGGCGGACGGCGCCGTCGATGGCTCGAGCGGGCGCCTGCTGGTCGCACCAACCGATGCCGACCTCGCCGAGCTGCGGATGGCGTCGGACGCGGGCACCAGGCCCTCGGTGCCGACCGATCGAACGCTCGGCGTGATGATCAGCGCGAACGTCGCGTCCGACCGTGAAGCCGAGACGGCAAGCCTCGCGGGCGCCGAGGGCATCGGGCTCGTGCGCACCGAGCTGCTGTTCATCGGCCGTCATGCGCCACCCACGATCGCGGAGCAGCAGACCGCCTACCGCCGGATCCGCGCGGCCATGCCCGGCCGGCCGATTGTATTCCGCACCCTCGACGTGGGTGGCGACAAGCCCGCCGCCTGGCAGCCCGAGAGCGAGGCCAATCCGGCGCTCGGTGTCCGCGGCGTGCGCCTGGGGCTGCGGCGGCCCGCCCTGCTCGACGACCAACTGACCGCGCTCCTCGTGGCAGCCGCCGGCGAGGAGTTGCGGGTCATGTTGCCGATGGTCTCCGCCCGTGAGGAGATCGATCGGGCGAGCGACCGGCTGATGGCGATCCGAGAGGAGCTGCTCGCCCGAGGTCGGCCAGTCGCTTCGAGTGTGAGCCTCGGCGTGATGATCGAAGTTCCGTCGGCCGCGATCATGGCCGACGCCCTCGCCGAATCGGTCGCCTTCTTCTCGATCGGGACGAACGACCTGGTGCAGTACACGCTTGCCGCGGATCGGACCAACCCCGACCTCGCGGACCTGGCTACTGCCTACCAGCCGGCGGTCCTGCGGCTCATCGATATGGTGGTCAAGGCCGCGACTCCTCGCGGCCGGCACGTTGCGGTCTGCGGCGAGGCCGCCGCCGATCCCCTCCTCGTGCCGATCCTGATCGGCCTCGGCGTCGACGAGCTCAGCGTCGCGCCGAGCTCGATTGCAATCGTTCGCGCCCGCGCAGCCGAGCTGGATGTGGTGGGCTGCCGGGAGCTCGCCTCGCGCGCCCTCGCCGCGTCGACCGCCGACGAGGTTCGGGCGATCGCTCGCCAGGCGTAGGCCGTTCGCAGGGGCGGCCGCTCGGTACCGACGGTCGGGCGACGGTCAGCCGGCCGGGTCGGGTCCTGACCGCTGCCCGCTGAGCGCACCGGCGGCGGTCTCGTCGAGCTCGATCACCCGCCCGTGGACCTGACCGACGTCCGGGTAGTCCTCGACGTGCTCCACACCGATCCCGGTCAGCCCGAGTCCGGCAGCGGCCGCGTCGGTCACGAACAGGTACGGGTGATAGCCGAGGCGCGACTGAATGGTGTTCTTCAGGAGGCGGTGGGCGACATTGACCGCGGGGCCGAGCAGCTCGACATTCGAGCCGACGCTCTGGCGGACTGCCGGGCCGCGATGGAGCACCATCTTGAGGTCGAGGGTGCCGACGACGGGGCAGGCCGTGCAGACGTGGTCCGTCGCGTTGGCCTTCCGGTCCTCGCGCACGACGGCGAAGGCGCGGTAGGCGGCCCGCAGCCGCTCGAGCACGGCTTGCCCCTGGGTGTCGAGCGCGTCGGCCGGGGCGACGGCGAACACGGCATCGCCCTCGAGCTTGGTGATCTCGAAGGCCGGCTGGACGGCATCGATAACAGCGCCGAGCAGGGCACCGAGCACCTCGTAGCCGGCCGGCAGTCCTTCGCTGAAGTCCACGCCGTGGGCCCGCTCGACGCCGTTCAGGAACGCCGTATAGCCCGAGATGTCGGCCAGCAGCAGGTAGCGCGGCCCGGCGACGAGATCCGCGTGGTTCGGCATTGCCATCGGTCAGGGATCGTACCCGGCCACTGTTACGGGCCGTCCTTTCGCTAGCCGTCCACCGAGCAACCTCGGGTCATCCGCCGGGGCAGTCTGGTCCCTTCTGGACGACGTACGGGTCGCTCTGGCGCTTCGCGATGAGATCGATGAGCTGCTGACCGTGGATAAATCGCGCGTCGATGACAATCGCGGTTCCGACTTCGAAATTACGACCGACGATGACCGTGCCGACCCGTTCCTGCCCGACCGGCGGGCCGCCCATCGCGATCCAGTTATCGGTCCCGCCCTCGTAGAACATGACTTCGGAGACGTCTGCAGGGCTGTTGAAGTCGGCCTGCATCAGGACCTCTTCCAACCCATTTGCGTGGTGGCAGTTGTCGGAGAGTGTCACCGAGCCCTCGAAGCCCGGCGGTGGCGTCCAATCCGTGTATCGGGAGTCGGTTGGCTCCACATACGGCGTGGTGGCCGGCCTCGGCTTTTTCGTCGGGCGGGGCGTGGCGGCTTCCGTGGGCTCGAGAGTCGGCAGGACGGTCGCGTTGAGGCTCTCGTACGGCGTCGCCTCTGGCTCTGTCGTGCTCGGCTCGATTGGAGTGGGTTCGATCGTCAGGTCGTCGGTCGCGCCGACCGCGCCGACCGCGCCAATACCCGGCGTCGACTGCGCCGTCTGCGTCGGGGCACTTCGGAGCGCCAGCCCTCCGAGCACGACCGCGGTCACGAGCACTACCGACAACAGGACGGGCCCGCGACCGCCGGGGACGCGGGCAGATGGTCGACCGCGTACGCCCGTGGTCGTGACGCGGACGACACCTGTCGGATCGTCCGCGCCGTTCGGCGGGAGATTTGTCAGCGGCGAGGCTGGATCATCGCCCATCGCCGCGCGAGTCTACGTGGCGATGGCAAGCGTTCCCGGTGCGGTCTGCAACTCGATGAGCGGCAGGCCGGGATCCGGCACGGCTTCTGGGTGCAGCAGGTGGCCAAGCTGGCGGACGCCGTCGGCAAGGCGCGGGCCGGGGCGCGAGTAGTAGGCGTCGCCATCGACGACGACCACGCGGGCGTTCGGCGCGATGCGCTCGAGGTCGAGGTCGGCGGCGCGCCGGGCGGCCTCCTCGGCATCGAAGCCGCAGGCGGCGATGACGAGCAGCTCGGGATCCGCGGCGGCGACCTCGTCCCAGGTCGTCGGGTGCGATGGCCGGCCGGGCTCGGCCAGGAGGGCGTCGCCACCGGCGGCCTCGATCATCCCCGGCAGCCAGTGGCCGGGCACGAACGGCGGGTCGATCCACTCGGCGACGAAGACCCTCGGGCTGAGGGCGCCGGCGTCGAGGGCGGCCCGAGTCGAGCGGCGGACGTCGTCGATCGTCGCACGCATCTCTTCGGCGACCTCCCTCCCCCGCTCCGGCACGCCCAGGCGCTCGGCGAGCGTCTCGATGGACGCCGCGACCTCGTCGAGCGAGGGCGGGTCGAGCGAGATCACGGTCGCGCCGACCGGGCAGGCGCTGGCGAGCTCGCCCGAGCTGACCGCGCACACCGTGCACAGGTCCTGGGTGACGATGACCTCGGGCGCCAGGCGGTCGATGAGCGCCGCGTCGACCGCGTACAGCGAGCGGCCATCGGCGATCGCCGCGCGCACCTGCCGGTCGATCTCGACGCTCTCGAGCTCGCGCGGGTCGATCCGCGCCGCCGTCACCACCGGCCGATCCAGCACCTCCGGCGGATAAGTGCATTCATTCGAACGACCGACGAGCGAGTCGACGAGGCCAAGGCGGGCGATGATCTCGGTGGCCGAGGGGAGGAGCGACACTACGCGCATTCGCCCAGCGTAGTGACGATTGGGCTTGGCGGCCGCGCAGATCACTGGTGAAATTGAACCGATGAGGCTCTTCGACCTCTATCGATACACGAAGCCAAGTCCCGGGCCGGACGTCGAGTTGATCGATGGATATCGGAACATCTTCAACGCGACCCGGTGGCCGGCCTGGCCAGGCCTCGTTGGCGCAGGTCGTGTTCAGCTCGAACACGGGATCAACTCTGTCGTGCGGGTCGGAGCCCCGGACGGCCAGCGTCGCCCGGCCATCCTGATCGCGTCAAAGCCCCATGCGGCCGGTTCCGACTGGACCCCTTGGCACGATGAACTGAACCCAGAGCGGGGCCACGTTCGGTATTTCGGCGACATGAAAGCGCGGTCGGGCCAACACCCATTGGCGACTCCAGGGAACCGCTCGGTCCTTGACGAATTCCCCCTCTATCGGTCAGCGCGTCGAGAAGAGCGGATGCGCGCAGCGCCGATGCTGTTCTTCGAAAGCCTCGTCCATGAAGGTCATGCGAAGGGGTTCTGGCGGTTCATTGGAGTCGGCCTCGTCGAGCGTACTGAGCTCGTCACGCAGGTCGATCCCCGCGGGCTGTGGTTCGTCAACTACGTCTTCGATTGCGCTTTGTTCGATCTCGGTCACGAATCACTGCAGCTTCCGTGGGAGTGGATCGCGGCTCGACGGGATCCATCGAAGACGTCCGAGCAGGCCCTGGCTCTTGCGCCAGAGACTTGGCGGACATGGGTCGAGGAAGGAATAGGGGCGCTGGAGCGCGTCCGACAATCGATCAACCGATCGGTGCTTCTCTCCCAGGTCGATCAACGACCCGAACGAGGTACGCCCGCCGAGAGCGCCCTTCGAACGGTGATTGGGCATTACAAGCGGACCGGGACGTATCGGGGCGTTGGCGAACATCGATTTGAAGGGCTTGCATCGGAAGTGGTGGGCACATTCCTTCGGGATAGTGGGCAGTACCGACCCGGTTGGATCACGAAGCGTTCAGGCGATGGCGGCATCGACTTCATTAGCCGACTTGATATCGGCAGCGGAATCGGCGCGCTCAAGCTCGTCGTCCTAGGCCAGGCGAAGTGCGTCGGCGAATCTGCGCCACCCACGAGCGGTCTCGACCTGGCTCGAACCGTCGCCCGGCTCGACCGCGGATGGGTCGGTGCTTTCGTGACGACGGGCTTCTTCTCGGACCAAGCGCAGCGTGAAGTGGTCAGCGATCGATTCCCGCTTTTGATGCTGAGCGGTCGCCATGTCGGCGAAGCCGTCGTCAGGGAAGCCGCCCTTCAGGGATCTTCGGTCGATGGTTATTTGGCAAATGTCGACGCCGCCTATGACACTCGCCTGTCGAGCCGCCTACCGGTCGAGGTTCTCGGCGACTAGACGCTGGGTTCACTCATACATCGCTAGCGGCCGACCGGTTGCGCAACGAGCGGGGAGATCGCAGCTGCAGCCCGCTCGATATCAGCGTCGTCGTTGTAGACGTGCGTCGAGAAGCGAATCGCGGTGCCTCGGAACGCCGCCTTGATCCGATGCTCCTCCAGGGCCGCCCGAACCGTGTCCGCGTCGTTGATCTGAGGGCAGACGAGCGTTCCCCCACCCCACGGGATCCCGAGCCGATCGGCGAGTGCTCGCGCTAGCGCCAAAGGCTCCTCGAGCGCGCCAGCCGCCTGCCACTCGACCAGCAGCTCGAGCGACTCCGCCGCGCCGACCCACGGATGCCAGGCCAGCGAGGCGTCGTACTGCGCCGCGGCGTTAGCCAACGTGAGCGGTCCGCCGAAGAACGACGTGTACGGCGCGTCGGAGGCGCGCCAGCTCGCCATGGTCGGCGGCAGTCGCCCCACGTGGTCGTCGCGCAGGACCATGAAGGCCACGCCGCGCGGGCAAAGCAGGTGCTTGTACGCGGCGACGAGAACGTAGTCGATTCGATCGATGACGTGGTCCAGGCGCACGAAGGGCGTGCCGTGGGTGGCGTCGAGCAGGACCTGGGCGCCAACGGCTTCGGCCCGCTCGACGATCTCGCGCACCGGCAGGACCCTGCCGGTCTGCATCTGGACAAGGCTGATCGCGACGAGCTTGATGCCTGGCGTGATCGCGTCAGCGAGCCGGTCGAGCTCGTCGACCTCCACGATGTCGACCCCGCGCTGCTGGGCGACAAGCAGCGGATACAGGACCGACCGGAACTCCGCGGCGGGCACGACCACGCGGTCGCCGGGCTCGAGCGCCGAAGCCACCATCCCCACCCCGACCGAGACCGACGGCTGGAGGGCGACCCGCGCCGGCGGCACCCCGATGAGTCGCGCAAATGCCACGCGGGCGCGCTCGGACTGGCGGTCCCAGTCGACCCAGCTGGCGGTGCCGGCCTGCCACGCCTCGAGAGCCTCGCGCATGACCAGCATCGTCCGCTCGGGCGGCAGGCCGTACGTCGCGGTGTCGAGATAGGTCAGCCCCGGCTCGGGATGGAACAGCCCGCGAATGCTCGGATCCACGCCCGGAGTCTAGAATTCACGGCTCCCGGAGGTGACGAGTGACGTCAACCGGCACCAAGCCCGCTCTCGTCGTCGTCGACGACCAGGACGTGACACGCACGACCATCGCTGGAGCGCTCACGCGCCGCTACGGCATGGACTACGACGTGGTCGAGGCCCGCAGCGCCAGGACTGGCCGCGCGGAGCTCGATCGCCTGCACAACGCCCGCGTCGATGTCGCCGTCATCGCGGCGAACGCGCACCTGATCGGCGACTGCACGACGTTCCTCGCCGGGACCCGCGACGCGTTCCCGCGGGCGCGGCGGCTCGTGCTTGCGATGCTCGGCGACAACTGGGTGCTCCCATCGATCGCCCGCGCGGTGGCGCTCGGCGAGATCGACGTCTTCGACTACCTGCCGACGAGCGACCGGGACGAGCGCTTCCTCAGCGGGATCGCCTCGATCCTCGTCGACTGGGCCCAGGAGATCGGCCGCGGCGACTCGCGGATCACGATCGTCGGATCCAAGGGCGATCCGGACTTCGGGACCCTGGTGAGCGTGCTCCAGCGCTGGGAGACGCAGCCCATCCGCAAGCTGCTCGCGGGCACGCCGGCCGCCGATGCCTTCCTCGCTGAACGCGGTATCGACGGGCCGATGCCGGTCGTTGCCCTCAACGACGGCCGGTTCGTCACCGGCGCGAACATGGCGAACCTCTCGGACGCGATCGGCTCGGGCACGAACTCGGGCCCGGAGCCGCATGCGACCTCGTTCGATGTCGTGGTCCTGGGCCTCGGGCCCGCGGGCTTCTCGGCGGCGGTGAACGCCGCCTCGGAAGGCCTCAGGACGGTCCTCGTCAACGAGACGTTCAGCCAGGCGAGCTCGAGCCCGCTCGTCCGGAACTACCTCGGCTTCCCGGCTGGCATCACGGGCGCCGAGCTCATGCGCCGGGCCTGGACGCAGTCGATGATGTTCGGCGCCTCGACCCGGATCGGCCGATTGGCGACCGACATCCGTCACCTGGACGGACGGAACGTTGTCGAGCTCGAGGACGGCGCCGAGATCACCGCGCCCGTCGTGCTGCTCGCGATCGGGGCCGACTACCGCCGTCTCGACGTTGAGAGCGTCGATCGTCTCGTCGGTCGCGGCGTCTTCTATGGCTACGGCGCGCTCGAGGCGCAGGCCATGACCGGCGTCGACGCCGCGGTCGTCGGCGGGGCCAACTCGGCGGTCCAGGCGGCCATCAGCGTCGCCAGGTACGCCCGCTCCGTAACCCTTGTCGTCCGCGGCAGCGCCTTGCGCGACTCGGCATCGGACTACCTGGTCACCCAGATCGAGGGCCTGCCGACAGTGACCGTGCTGCTCGACAGCGAGGTCATCGATGCCGCGGACGACCAGCGCCTGCGATCGATCAGCGTGCGAAACCGGAGCACGGGCAAGGTCGAGGAGCGGGCCGTTTCGGGCCTGTTCGTGATGATCGGCGCGGTCCCTCGGACCGACTGGCTGCCGTCAGGCATCGCGCGCGACGAGCGCGGCTACGTCCTCACGGGCGCCGACGTTCCGCTGGACGATCAGGCCGAGCAGCGCCTGCCATTCGAGACGACGATGCCCGGCGTGTTTGCGCTCGGCGACGTCCGCGCCGGCTCGGTCAAGCGCATCGCCGCGGCCGTCGGTGAGGGCTCGGCCGCCGTCGCGCACGTCCACCGCTACCTGGCTCGCGTCGCGACCGTCGCGCCCGTCGAGCGAGACGCTGCCGCCGGAGAACGGACTCCGGTTCCCGTCATGGAGCCCGAGGCCACTGCCTCGAAGCGGAGATAAGAGGCGGTCCCGCTCCGACTTAGCGCGACGTCGCGTTCACGATCTCGAGCATCTCCTCGCCGTATCGAGCCAGCCGCGAGGGGCCCATTCCCTTGATCCGCCGCAGCCCGGGGATGCTGCTCGGGCGCTGGTCGACGATCTCGGCGAGCAGCGCGTCCGTCGCGACCACGTATGCGGGCACCCCATCAGAACGGGCCGTCGTCAGTCGCCACTCCTTGAGTGCGGCCATGAGCGGGTCGTCGACGTCGCGCAGGCGCGCGCCGGCGGACATCGGGGCGCTCGGAAGGTTGGTCACGTGGCGGCCCCTCGCGTCGAGCTCGCTCCGGGCCGGCCGGTCGCGCAGCGCGACGAGGAACTGGCTCGGGTGGCGGCGTGTCGTCCGATCGCCCTGTCCCACCCGCCGCTCGGCCCAGGAGAGCGCGAGATGTCGGCGAGCCCTCGTGAGCCCGACGTACAGCAGCCGGCGCTCCTCCGCGAGCTCCTCGTCCGACTCGGCCTGGCGAATCGGGAGCGTCCCGTCCTCGAGCTGCGGCAGCAGGACCGCATCCCACTCGAGGCCCTTCGCGCGGTGCAGCGTCAGGAGGTTCACGCCGTCGGCTTCGCCCTCCGTCTCGGCGGCGGCTCGGCCGTCGAACTCGGCGGCCAGCGCCGCGCGATCGACGTCGTGGCGAGCCGCGACCGCTCCCCCGGCGATCTCCAGCAGGAGCCCGAGCGAGGCATTCCGCTCTCGCGCCTCCGCGCCGCCGCGCGACGGCGGACCACCCGCAGCGCCTGATCCCACGCTCGATTCGTCCTCGAACCCGAGCTCGGAGCGCAGTCGTGCGTCGAACGCCGCCAGCAGCATCGACCCGGTGGCCTCCTCGGGGAGCCGCCGCAGGAGCCGGAGGGCGTCGCGGATCTCCGTGCGCTCGAAGAACCGCTGGCCCCGAACCCGGAACGGGATGCGGGCCTTCGTCAGCGCGGCCTCGATCGGTGGGATCTGGGCGTTGATGCGCACAAGGATCGCGATCTCGGAGGCGGCGATCCCCTCCCCGACCAGGCGACGAATCGTTGCCACCAGGTGGGCGAGCTCGGCATCGGCGTCCGCGAAGCGCTCGATCGAGGGCTTCGACCCGGCCGGCATCGTCGCAACGAGCTGCTTCCGGCGACCCTCGGCCGCCAGGAGCCGGTTCGCGAGCGTGAGGATCTCCGGCGAGCTCCGGTAGTTCCGCGAGAGCGTGATCTCGCGTGCGCCCGAGTGGCGCTGGGCGAAGCCCGTCAGGTAGTCGGACGTGGCGCCGGTGAAGGTGTAGATCGTCTGGTCCTCGTCGCCGACGACGCAGACGTCCTCGCGATCGCCGAGCCACAGCTCGAGCAGCTGCTGCTGGAGCGGGTTCGTGTCCTGGTACTCGTCGACGCTGAACCAGCGCTTGCGCGCCCGGATCATTTCGGCCGCCTCCGGGTCGGTCTCGAGCAGCTCGACCGTCTCGGTCAGGAGGTCGTCGAAGTCGAGCTGGTTCGCCCGCGCCTTGTTCCGCTCGTAGTTGCCGAAGATTCGAACGAACAGATCGATCGGGATCGGCGGCTCCCGCTTGATCCGCTCGGCTTCGAGCTCGTATGTCCGGGGCGTGATCCGGCGCGCCTTGGCCCAGCCGATCTCGTCCGCGAGGTCCTTCGACGGCGTGAACTTGTAGTTTCCTGGCAGCTGCCGGGCGAGCCGCCAGATCGCCAGCCCACGCTCGTCGAGGATGGTCGGCATCGACGCGCCGTCGTGGCGCGCCGGCCAGAAGTGCCGCAGCTGGCTCAGGGCGTGGGCGTGGAACGTCCGCGCCGTGACGCCCGGCAGCCCGAGTGATCGCAGCCGGTCGACCATCTCGGTCGCGGCCTTGTCCGTGAACGTGACGACCAGGACCTGGTCCGCGGGCACCACATTGGATGCGATCGCGTACGCCGTGCGCCGGCTGATCACCCGTGTCTTGCCGGAGCCAGCTCCCGCGTGGATCGCCACGGGCCCGCTCGTCGCTCGGACCGCGGCCTCCTGTTCGGGATCGAGGTCGGCCAGGAGCAGCTTGGCGTCGAGGGGCGCGAGGTCAGCACGCACGAATTGAGCCTAGCGACGCCCGCTCGATCCCGGCTTTACCCGAAGCCCCGGACGATCACACTGCCGCCGGTTCTGCCACGAGTCGGCCGTTGGGCAACCCTCAGATCACGGAGTCGACGTCCATCGCTCGGAGGCGCGCTCCTGCGGCCTCGAGCACCGCGGTTCGGACGGCCGGCGACCTGTCAACGAGCCGACGGAAATCCTCGTTGGTGATCTTGAGCAGGCGACTGGGCTCATCGGTCGTGGCGGTTGCGGTCCGCGGGCCACCGTCGAGGAGCGCGATCTCGCCAAGGAAATCGCCCGGCCCCATCGTGTTGATCGTCTGCCCGCCTCGGTCGACGCGCACGGACCCCGACACGATGACGAAAAAGTAGCCCTCCTGGCGGCCTTCGTGGGTCAGGACCGTCCCTTCCCGGGCCTCGATCTCCTCGGCGATCCGACCGATCTCCTCGAGCCCTTCGCGATCAAGGCCGGCGAACAAGGGCACCCGCTGCAGGAGCTCGAGCTTGTCGTCCATGCTCGTGCGACCCTCCCTCTCGGCGACGACGCATCGTGCCTACCTCGCCGAGTATGCACCCTGGCCCATGACGTTCACGCCGCGATCACGACGACCTCGACCGGCTCGGTCTTGCCCTTCAGGGCGAGCGTGCGTCGTTCGAGCCCGGGTTCGAGCCCGGCCGCCGCGGCGCCGGCAGCTGTGACGAGGGCCTCGCCCGCGGCGGCGACCGACGAGAGTCGGGCGGTGACGTTGACCATGTCGCCCATCGCCGTGAGCTCCGTGTCGTCTCCCTCGCCGATCGACCCGACGTACGCGGTGCCCGTGTTGACCCCGACGCCGACCGGCACCCACGGCCCACCGGCCGATCCGTGGCCCGTCGCCCGCAATAGGGCCAAGGCGGCATCGATGCCGCGTCGAGCGTGCGCTTGGGTGGCGAGAGCCGGCACGAAGATGCCGATGATCTCGTCGCCGACAAACTTGTCGACGAACCCGTCGTGCTCGATCACGACCTGGGCCGCGGTGTCGTAGAAGCGGCCCATCAGCCGATTGAAGTCGCGCGGCGGCAACCGCTCCGCCAGGCCGGTCGACCCACGCACGTCGGCGAACAGGAGCGTGCACTCGATCTCGGCGCCACCGTGATTCGCGCTGATGGTGCGAAAACAGCCCTCGCAGTACTTCGGGTTCTTGGGCCAGCGACGATGGCCGAACCGGCCCAGCACCAGCCCGCCGACACCGGTAAAGGGCGCGGCGCACAGCTTGCAATGGGGCGCGCTGGGGATACGTGTGAAGACCCGCCGCCGGCGTACGTGCGGCAATTCGTTGGTCAGCATCATTCGCCAGCGCTCATCGGTCACGAAAGCCGGCGCGGAAGGCTCCATCGCCTCCACGATAGACCCCGCGTAGCCGGGATCGAGCCGTCGTGCCGCCGGCACCTGGGCGGTGAGCTACTGGGCGTCGCGGCCGCGCCCGCTCGGGCTAGCCCTCGTCCCCGCCGTCGAGCCGAGCACCGAGGTCGTTGACGCTCGCTGCATCGGGCGGGGTCGGCCTCGCCGGCGCCGCTCTCGGGGGCTCGCCATGGCTTCGAAGGATCAGCTGGTGGGTTTCGCCGGTGCCTTCGCGGACCGATGCGGGGTCGCCCTGGTGGACGTTGCGAACCCCCGCCGGAGACTGGACCAGGAAGCGATTCTTGCCTGCGTAGCGGATCCGGATCGGCGCCGTGTCCAGAGGGCGCTCGGCGGCATACAGGCCTCTGTCATCGACGTCCAGGCCGACCCCGAGCTGAGGGCCCCAGCCGAGGGGCCGGTCGGGGCCGCCATCCACTTGCGCCGTGATCCAGACGCGGTTCCTCCTCGCGTATCGCCGGGCCACGAAGAGCGCCGCACCGAGGAGTGCCGCGAGGACGAGCCCGGAAACGACCCACTTCGCCCACGGATTGCACTCGAACACGCCGCCGCACGGCGCAAAGCTGGCCGACGCGGGAGACGGCCCGCTCCGACCGATGCTGTTCTCCGTGTACGCGACGCACTGGAAGGTCTCGCCGTTCACGAGCCCGGTCACGACGACGCTTGGTCCGGGACCGGCTCCGAGGACCTTCTGGCCGGCCGCACCGGTGCATTCGTAGTCGTATTGATCGACGGGTGCCCCGCCGCTGACCGGGTCGACCGACAGCCGAGCCGCCGCGTCGAGCGGCTCGACCCGCGGTTGCCCTGGCACGCCGGGGATGCCGAGCACCACCGTGGACGCCGGTGCGCCCGCGAACGGCCCCATTGAGACGCCATCGGAGGCGGCGACCTCGCAGTCGTACGCCACGCCCGGCTGGAGGCCCGTGATGATGGTCTGCGTCGTGGTCGAGACACCCTCGGTGGATTCGATCCAGTCGCCGCCGCTGGCGGGCCGGCAGTGGACGACGTAGTCGACGACCAGGCCGGTCGACGGTGGCAGCCACTGGATCGTCAGCGACGCGTTGCCCGCGATGACCTGGACGCCGATGGGCGCTTCGGGCGGCGGGGGTGTGGGGGTCGGGACCGGCGCCGGCGTGGGCGCGACGGTGAAGCTGCAGGTCACCTCCTGCAGCGCGAGCGCAACGGCGGCGCCGGCTTCGTCCCCGGACGCGAACACGACCTCGGGCCACGAGAAGGTCGGCCGTCCCTCGCACGGCTGCATATCGCGCAGGAAGGCGTCGTAGATCGCCTTGAGCTCCGACTCGAACGCACCCGCCCCCGCGCCGAGGCCCACGGGCAGGATCGCGAGGGGCGTCACGCCGGCGTACGCCGGCGTGACCTTGGCGACGACGTTCTCGTGGTCGCGATCCGTCCCTGGGGGATCGTTCTGGCCGTCGGTGAAGAAGACGACGGCGGAGCGCGTCGACGTATCGGGGAGCAGGCTCGCAGCGAGGTCGAGGGCGGCGACGTGGTCCGTCCCCGCCGTGTTGAGGTGCTGCTTGACCGGCGCCCGGGGCCCCGCTCTGTATTCGGCCGCGATCTTTCGCAGGCAATCCTCGAACCGGCTGACCGCGGCGAGGTCACCGTGGAGCACGATCCTTTGGCACCCGGCTGGATAGAGGATCGCGCGACGCGCGAACGCGATAAAGGACACGGTGGCGTTGCCCGCGATGAGGTCGTCCGCGATGGTCGCGACGCGATCGGCGACGTCCTCGAGCGCCGTCGCGAATTCCACGTTCGTGCCGTCGTCGCTCTCCAGGATCGAGTCCGAGACGTCGAAGACGAGCACGACGTCCGACGGGTCCTGCGCCGTCTGGGCGGCGACCAGGCCCACGCCGCCGGCGAGCGTGCCGACAGCCACGCTCAGGATCAGTGCGACGAAGGTGGTTGATCTACGCGCCATCGAGCGCGGAGTATCTCCCAGCAAGCCCAGCCTCGTCCGCAGTCGAAGCTGCATGGCTCGGGCTCGCGTCGGTCCGCATCGCGGAACCCGCTGCAACGCCCCCGCGATGCCGGCGACACCCCCTCGAGCAGTCTGTGTCGCGCCTGTGTCCCCGGATCCGCGAGGCTGGTGGGAAGAGGAGGTGGCCATATGACCACCATGAACCCAACCATGACCCGCGGGATCTCCGACCAGGAGCTGCTCGCCCTCGAGCGGTCCTACTGGGATGCGCTCAAGGATCGTGATGCTCGGACCGTTGGTCGCCTGACGGCTGAGCACTCGTCGGTCGCCGGCGCGACCGGCGTCTCGATCTGGGACCCGCAGGCGATCAAGAAGCTGGTCGATTCGGCGACGTACCGGATCAAGGACTACCGCATCGACCCGGGGACGGTCCACATCAACCGCATCTCCGAGGACGTGGTCGCGATCGGCTACGGCGTGCACGAGGACCTCGAGGTCGACGGCAAGCCCGTCAAGCTCGATGCCTTCGACATGTCGGTCTGGAAGGACACCGACAACGGCTGGACGTGCGTCCTGCACACGGAGTCGATCAAGGGCGACGCGTACGGTCGAGACCGGCTGCAGGGCCACAGCCCTAGCTAGCTTTTCGGTTCAGCGTCAGTCACGCGGCGGGCTCACCTTCGGGTGGGCCCGCCGCTTCATGAATGACCGGCACCTGACACCCTGAGCACCGCTCCGAACCTCACTCCTGCAACACGAACCGCACCAGCATCGGATCGTGCAAGTCGATCCCCCGCTCGACGAGCTTTGCGGATTCGGGCGTCCCGTTCCAGGCTGACCGCCACCGCGTCGCTCATCGTCGCAGGAACCTTCACCGTCGCGGTCAGCGTGGCCGCCGGCCTCGAGCCGATCCCATCGTCGCCGATACCCGACGCTGCGTTTCGACCTGTCGTGGTGCCTTCGGTGCGCACGCCGGATCTCGAGATCCTTCGCGACCCGGTGCTTCCGACGCCAGAGGTCAGACGGCCCCAGCCACCGTTGCCCGTCGTCTCCCTGATCGTCGTTCCCCGTGTCCCGAAGACGACGCACGCGATCTCCGGTCGCGCCTCGTACTACTGCCGAGCCGGCGTCTCCATTTGCACTGTCGACCATCCTGACGGCCCGGGCTTCGATGCCTATGCCGCGGCCGGCCCGGCACTCCGAGCGGCCATCGGGCCGGATTGGCGAGGCCGGATCGTGTACGTCGACGGCATCAGGGTGAAGCTCATCGACTGGTGCAAGTGCACGGGCGGGAGCACCGGCGTCGAGAAGCTCCTCGACCTCTACTACGACGTGTTCGCCCGGGTCGACTCGGCAGTCGTCGTCCGCTGGTAAGGGCCTTGTCCGCTCCGCTCGGGCAGGCGTTACATCTCGCGAGCTGCAGCGAGCCTCGTCAACTCATGCCGGTCCGGGAAGGCTCGGATCCGAGGACTACGTGTGGTCGGCTTGGCAGCACCCTTGGCTCCCCTTGCGCCGCCCGGCTTCGATTTCGGCCTGGGCGGTCGAACGATCTCTCGGAGTGTCTCCACTATCCGGTCTTTCTGTTCGTTGACGAGATCGTCCGACACCATGACGGCCTCGATGGCTGCGTCCACAAGTTGCTTGGCTTTGGTCGTCTTGCCAAGCTTGGCCTGCGTACGAGCGGCGTCGAGCGGTCCGTCGATCTCCGGAATCGCCGCCCAGTCATCACGGATCCGCGACGTTTCGTAGTGCAGGACCATGTAGTCGTACTGCGTGTATGGATCACGACCGCGCGGACCGGTCCGAAGGTCCCCTTCCTGGCCGATCCAAAGGTCGTTCGCGAGCACCGATTCGCCGTCGGTCCGGATGACCGCAACATAGCCGGGACGTAGTTCGTTGGCCGTCCCCTGCGCTGTGAACGCCTCTTGTAGCCCGGCGTGGAGCGTCGCCTGACCCAACTCGGCGAAAGCGCTGAGCCCGTCGGTAACCTTGGTCGCGACCTTCAGGGCCGTAGATAGGGGCGGCGCCCCCACGAGTTCAGAGAAGCTGCCGAGCACGTTCATGAACGACTTTAGGTAGTCCTCGCCCGGGATCCTTAGCAAGGCAATCTGGGTATCGATGGTTCCCCCGCGAAACGGGAGAGCCTGCGTCAGGAACTGTGTACGGGTGGCAACGCCCCGACGTTCTCGGCTATCGAGGTCGAACGTCTGCGGGCCCGCTACCGCCGGGACGGTCTTCGTTTCGCCGCCGGCTTGAATTCTGACTAGAGACTGGACCCCCGCGTGCACGCTGCTGCCCCATTCGAAATCGTGCGAGAGCCAAATGTCCGAGATGCTCAAGCGAAAGTACGATTCGTCCGCCCGCAGTGGTGGGTTCGCCTTCGCGCGCGCACCCGTGAGATGGTCCGGATCGATACGGACCACCTGCGGCTTCCTTGCCTCCGCGTGGATCATGCCCTGCACCCAGCTCCAGGGATCCATGACCGTTCCTCCTCGACTCATCGCCCGCACACAGGCCAGCGCGAGTTCTGTATCGGTCGCGACATCGGCCTGCGCTGTCCTCAATGACCGATACGAGATATGCGACGTTTCGCCGCATTCTCCCTCGGGCCCCGCGGTTGCGACCCCCGAGATCACCCTCCACTCGCTCGTCGCGGCGACTGACCACCCACCAGCCCGCCGAACATAGCATCGGGCGTGCGCTCGTCAATCCGGCAGATCCCTTGGTCTACGAGCGCCGGTTAAGGCGCCCGGACGGCTATCGTCGAGGACGTGGGTTGGGCCATCGCGGTGATCGCCGTCGACGAGGCGAGTCGGTCGGTCCTCGTCGACCCGACCGATCCCGGTGACGGAAGCGGTGTCGCTCACCTCCCGATCGTCGAGGTGCCTTCCGGCGAGCCGAAAGCTGACCAGATTTCCGATGCGATCGAGCGCCTGCTCGATCGACCGATCACGCCGATCTGGATGCAGTTCGAGGAGTCCGACGAGACCCTGCAGAACGGCGTCGGCGCCGTCCTGACGATCGCGGATCCGGTGCGCGACGCGAGGGCAGGACGATCGTTCAATTCGGCCGAGGGCATCCTCGAAACCCTCGAGCCCGTGATGGCTCGGGCCCAGATCAGCGCCTGGCTCGATCGGCTCGCCGGTCGCGCCGACCCGCGGACACCTCCATGGATGCAGCCGGGCTGGTTCGAGCGCGTCTCAAGCTGGATCGCGCAGCGCATGACGGCGGCGGGCATGCCCCCGACCGGCCCGTCTCGGATGACCTACCAGAGCCCGATCGGGACGGTGCTGCGGACGAGATCGAGCGAGCGCGATGTCTACCTGAAATGTCCGGCGCCGCACTTCCGTGCGGAGGCCTCCATCACGCGAGCGCTCGCGGCGCGAACGCCTGGGTGGGTCCCCGATGTCATCGACATCGAACCGAACGAGGGCTGGCTGCTCATGGCCGATCTGGGCGATCGCCAGCTGGGCTGGGAGCCTGAGGCGACCTGGGCCGATGGGCTTCGCCGGCTCGGCGAGGTCCAGCGCGCCTGGGTGGGCCATGTCGACGAGCTCGTCCTCGCGGGCGCACAACGCCGCCCGCTCGAGGGATTGACCGCCGCCCTCCCCGGCCTGCTCGACGCCGCCGGCCTCGCCGACCGGCTGGACGCGTCACTGCTCGAGCTGTGGCCTGGCACCCTCTCGCGCCTCGCCGACGCCTGTCGGGAGCTCGAGGACATCGGCCTGCCGGACGCCCTCGTTCACGGTGACGCCCATCCGTGGAACGTCGCCCCTACCGAGCGCGGCCTCGTCGTCTTCGACTGGTCTGACGGCGCCGCCGGCCCGTCGTTCGTCGATCTCGCGGTCTTCCTCCGGCGCGCAAAGGACCTCGCGCTCCGCCGGGTCCTGCGCGACGCGTACCTCGACGCGTGGGCGGGCGTCGCGCCGCGTGATCGGCTCGAGCGCGCCGCCGAGCTCGCGATGACGGTCGGCGCGCTCTACCAGGTCGTCACGTACCAGGGGCTCCTCCCGGCGCTCCCGCCGGAGGATCGGGTTGTCTGGGCGGACGCCGATTTGAGCTGGCTCCGCCACGCGATCGACGGCCTCGACAATGGCCTCGACGCGGTCAGATCTAGCCTCGAGGGGTAAACTGGGGATCTCCCGGCTCCCCGACGATGCGCACCCACGTGCATCGTCCGTGTCGGCATTTCCTTTGAAGGAGGTACCTGATGAACATCTTCATCGTGGACCTCAAGCACCAGCCCGGTGAGCTTGCGAAGGCTACCGAGGCGATCGCCCAGAAGGGCATCAATATCACGGCCTTCAGCGGGGTCACGTGTGGCAGCAGCGGCACGGTCGCGCTCCTCACGAGCGACGACGCCGGAACGCGCCGTGCCCTCACGGACGCGGGCTACCACCCGCGTGAGGTCGAGGTCGTCATGACCACGCTCTCGAACACCCCGGGCACGCTCGCGGCGACGGCTCGCAAGCTGGGCAACGCGGGCATCAACATCGAGGTCGCACTGCCGACGTCGATGGTCGACGGCAAGGTCACCCTCGCCTGGGCGACCGACCAGCCGGCGAAGGCCCGTGGCGTCCTTGGCGCCGCCGAGCCGGTGGGTGCTGGCTCCCGCTAGTCGCTCACCCAGACCGAAGGTCGCACCAGTCCCGGGCCGATCGGCCCGGGACTTCGTTTTCGCGCCGTGGCGGATCTGTCCAGCCTTGACCTATCTCGCAACTACATCCATACTGCAGGCACCAGATATGCATGCGTGGTGAGGATATGGCGAGCACGGTGGGCGAGCGCGGACAGATCACGATCGAGAAAGCGATCCGCGAGGAGCTCGGCGTCTACGGCGGCGACATCGCCGTCCAGCGCCTGGATGGGCGGCGAGTCGTCATCGAGTTCGTGCCGGCGCCCCACCGTCGATCGCTCGCCGGCGCATTGCGGGACAAGGTCCTGCAACGACCCCCCAACGAGACCTGGTCGAAGCTGCGCGATGCCGCCGCCTCGACACCGGACCCGGACCGCGCAGCCGAATGATCGGGGTCGACACCTCGGTCATCGTCCGGTACCTGGTCGGCACGCCCGTTGACCAGGCGGCGCGCGCTGCCAACCTCGTCGACAGCGACCAGGAGCTCGGCGTCTCGATCGTCGCGCTCGTCGAGACGGCGCATGTCCTGCGCACCCAGTACGGCGTCCCGCGCGCCGATCTCGTCGACACGCTCATCGACCTCGTCACGCGCGACAACCTCATCACGCTCGAGCTGTCGAAGCCCGATGTCCTCGAGGCCCTCGTTGCGGCCCGATCATTCCCATCCGCGCCCATCCCCGACGCTCTGATCGTTGCGGCGTCACGCTCGGGTGGCGCGGTCCCCGTCTACACCTTCGACCGCGATCTCGGGCGCCTTGGAGCACCCATCGCCTCGCCCTGAGGCGACGCGACTCATCCGATCGGTAGACCCGCCAGGGCCTCGAGGGCCTCCTTGACCTTCTCGGCCGGGTACTCGTAGTCCTCGAGCTTGCCCGAGAGGAAACGCTCGTAGGCCGACAGGTCGAAGTGGCCGTGACCACAGAGATTGAAGAGGATCACCTTCGCCTGGCCGGCCTTCCGCGCATCCATCGCCTCATCGACCGCGACCTTGATCGCGTGGGTCGGCTCGGGTGCCGGGAGGATGCCTTCGGCGCGGGCGAACTGGACGCCCACCTCGAAGGAGGCTCGCTGGTGGATCGCCCGAGCCTCGATCAGGCCCTGCTCCTTCAGCAGCGAGACGAGCGGCGACATCCCGTGATAACGCAGCCCGCCGGCGTGGATGGGCTCGGGGATGAAGTCGTGGCCGAGGGTGTGCATCTTGACCAGCGGCGTCATCTGCGCCGTGTCGCCGAAGTCGTAGCGATACACGCCCTTCGTCAGGGACGGGGCCGCCTCCGGCTCGGCCGCGATGATCCGGGGCTTCGGGCCCCCACGAAGGCCTCGCCCGAGGAACGGAAAGCTGAGCCCGGCGAAGTTCGAGCCACCGCCGGCGCAGCCGATGACGATGTCGGGCTCCTCGCCCGCCATGGCCATCTGCTCGATCGCCTCCTGCCCGATCACGGTCTGGTGCAGCAGGACAAAGTCGAAGACCGAGCCGAGCGAGTACTTGGTGCCCGGATGCGTCACGGTGTCCTCGATCGCCTCACTGATCGCAATCCCGAGCGAGCCGGTGTGGTCCGGCACGTCGGCGAGGACACTCCGACCGTACTTGGTGTCCTCGCTGGGGCTCGGCACGACTGAGGCGCCGTAGGTTTCCATGAGGATGCGCCGGTAGGGCTTCTGGTCGTAGCTGCTGCGGACCATGAAGACCTTGATCTCCAGGCCGAACATCGCGCCGGCGAAGGCGAGCGCGCTGCCCCACTGCCCGGCGCCCGTCTCGGTGGCGAGACGGGTCACGCCCTCGGCCTTGTTGTAGTAGGCTTGAGCGAGCGATGTATTGGGCTTGTGGCTGCCCGACGGGCTGCCGCCCTCGTATTTGTAGTAGATGTGGGCTGGTGTATCGAGCGCCTTCTCGAGCCGGTGAGCTCGGAAGAGCGGGCTGGGCCGATACAAGCGGTACGCATCGCGGATCGGTTCCGGGATCTCGATCTCGCGATCCTGGCTGACGACCTGCTTGATCAGCTCCATCGGGAAGAGCGGCGCGAGGTCGGCAGGACCGATAGGCTGGCCGGTCCCGGGATGCAGGACCGGCGGGGCCGGCGTGGGCAGGTCGGCCGCGATGTTGTACCAGGCGCGCGGGATGCGATCCTCGTCGAGCGTGAACTTGGTCCGATCGGCTGCCATTGCGGGCTCCCTATCTCCCCGGTCGACGCCAGAGGCGGGAGCGTACAGCGGAACCGACCGCGTGGCCGGATCGGTCAGGCCGACGGCTCGCCGGCGTCCTCGCTGAACGTCACGCAGCAGTAGCCGGGCTCGGGCGCGAGCTCGGCCCGAAGGTGGCCGTCGCCGAGGCCCTCGAGGACCCCGCTTGCCCAGGCCAGGTTCATGCCGCAGGTCAGGTCGCGATGCGCCGCCGACAGGGCATGGAACGGGCAGTTCTCGAGCCGGATCGTTCCCTCGACCGGATCGGTCCGGGGTTCGTACCCAGCTGCCCCGAGGGCCTCGAGCAGGCCGGCCCTGAGCTTCGCGGCGCCTGGCCGCCGCCCCGCCTTCGTGCGAGCCTCCGCTCCCGCCTGCCGGCCCCGGGTTCGGGCGATGTCGTCGATCGTCGCCTCGACGGCCTTCGCAGCGCCGTGGTCCTGCGCGTCGAGACGCTCGATCGCGTCGGCGAACACCTCCGCCACGCGCTCGTAGTCGCGCGCGGGCAGGGAGACCGCGACGTCGCGGCTCGCCCGTCGGTAGAGCTTCGCGGGCCGCCCCGCGCCCGGCCCCGTTCGGCCCGTGAGTCGCTTGTACTCGGTTTCCAGGAGTCCGGCCGCCGCCAGTCGATCGAGATGGAACGCGGCGAGCTCGCGACCAATGCCGAGTGCCCCGGCAACCTCCTCCCGCCCGACGGGATCGCGCCGCGAGGTCACGAGCTCGTAGATGCGCCGCCGCGTCGGTTCCCCGAGGACCGCAATGGCCCGCACGGGATCGTTCGCTGCGCGGCCGGTGTCCGCATCGCTCATGCGCTGGGCGTCCTTCATGCACAGCACTCTATCAGAGACTGCAATGCCTTTTACAGTTGACAACACACGACCGCAATGTAACGATAGTCACCGTTGTCGATAGACAATCCAAGCAACGAGGCCCGCGAGGGCGCGGGCGCCATGAAAGGACCGCACTCGCCATGGGAACGCACGCCGAACCTGTCCGCCTCGCACTCCGCAAGCTCTGGTCCGACCATGTCATCTGGACGCGCGAGTACATCGTCGCTGCGGTCGATGACCGACCCGATGCCGGCGAGGCCGCGAACCGTCTCCTCCGCAACCAGGACGACCTCGGGGCCGCGATCGTCCCGTACTACGGGCAGGCTGCCGGCACCGCGCTGGCCAGTCTGCTCCGGGACCACATCATGATCGCGGTCGACCTCGTCGCCGCCGCCAAGGGCGAGGACGACGCCGCATTCCAGAAGCACGACGCTCGCTGGACCGAGAACGCACACCAGATCGCCGGCTTCCTCGCGGGCGCCAACCCGAACTGGCCGGAGCAGGACGTGTTCGACCTGCTGTCCCTGCATCTCAAGCTCACCAAGGACGAGGCCGTCGCCCGGCTGACACACGACTACGTCGCCGACATCAAGGCCTTCGACGACATCTTCACCGAGATCATGGTCCTCGCCGACGCGCTGTACGACGGGATCGTCGCGCAGTTCCCGGAGAAGTTCGGCAAGGTCGCGGTCCCGGCATGACCCCCACCGCCGGCGCGCTCGACCTCGCCCTCGACCTCGAGCCGGCGTCGCCCGATCGGGCGACGCCGGCCATCGGGGACCGGCTCCCGCCGTTCGAAGGCATGCGCGGCGTCGATGGCCGGACGTACGGCTTCTCGACGCTCGAGGATCGCGAAGCCCTCGTCGTCATCTTCTCGTCAAACCGCTGCCCCACTGCCAAGGCCTACGGCCCGCGGATGAACCAGCTCCAGGCCGACTACGCCGACGGGGCCGTACAGCTGGTCGCCATCAACTCGAACGACCCCCACCTCTACCCGGAGGAGGGCTTCGCGGCGATGGTCGATCGCGCGGCCGAGGACGCTTACACGTTCCCTTATCTCATCGACGAGGGCCAAGCCGTGGCGAGGGCCTGGGGACCAACGTGTACCTTCCACGTCTTCCTGCTGGACCGGGAGCGACGGCTCAGGTATACGGGCCGGTTCGACAACGCCCGACTCGCGGAGCGGGTCAGCTCCGACGACTTGCGGAACGCGCTCGACGACGTCCTCGCAGGACGCGACGTTCGGGTCCCCCAGACGCGGCCGTTCGGCTGCAGCCTCGATCTGCTATGAGCGGCTTGGCGAGCCTCGCGACGTCGTCGGCCCGATCGACTCGGGCGCATGCGAACGCCTCCGCGATCGCGCGACCGGGCGACGCGCGGGCCTCGCTGTGGTTCGTCGGGTCGCTGATCGCAGGGGCGTGGTTCGTCGCGATCCTCGCGCAGGTCACTGGTAACGCGCAGGCGCTCCACCACCATGCGCTGATCTCGAGCGGCGGTCCGCCGATCTGGCTCGCGGCGCTCCTCTCACTCGCGAGCTGGCAGGTGATGATCGGCGCGATGATGCTGCCGGCCAGCCTGCCGGCGATTCGAGCGGTCGCCCAGGGCGCCTCGGAGCGGGCTGTCGCGATCGCTGCGTTCCTTGGCGCGTATGCGATCGCTTGGACCGCGTTCGGTCTCGCGGCGTTCCTCGGCGACGCGGGGCTCCACGCGTTCGTCCATGCCAATCCGTGGCTGGCCGAGCGCCCGCAGCTCATCGCTGCGGCGATACTCGGGCTCGCGGGTGCCTACCAGTTCGTCCCGGGCAAGCACCGGGCGCTCGCCGCGTGCCGGCATCCCGACGATCGGGTCTCGATCGGCAGCATCGAAAGTGGCACCGTTCCGGCCGGGGCGCGGGCGGGCGTGCGCCACGCCATTGACTGCGTCGCGAGCTCGTGGGCGCTGATGCTGCTGATGTTCGCGGCGGGCTTCGCGAATCTGCTGTGGATGGCGATCCTCACCGCCGTGATGACATATGAGGCCCTGGGCCGCCACGGCCATCGAGTTGCAGCGGCCTTTGGATCAGTGCTGCTGGGGCTCGTCGTCGCCTCGGTACTCGGCCTCGTTCCCGGGTTCTGAGCCGACCAAGGGGCCTCGCGGCGCGCTTCGGCCGCTCGAAGTCCCGCTCTAGAAGCCGACCGGCTCCTTGATCAGCACGACCGTGATCCGCCCGGCGCGCATTTCCTTGTGGATGATCAGGATCTTCTTGATCTCGCTGTCGATGCCGTAGATGCCCTGCATCCGCACGCTCTCGAGCGGGAGGGTGTACTCCTCGATCCGGCGCATCGCGGTCTCGAGATCCGGGACGAGCTTCTGCGATCCGATCGCGAAGATCACCTCGCCGGCGCCGAACGCGAGCGGCGCGAGCTGGCTGCCGGAGTTCGAAGCGATGACGATCGTCCCGTCCGCCGTCACCGCGTGGGCGCTGTTGACGTACCAGTCCGGCCCGACCCCGAGCTTGCGCATCGCGCGCAGTCCCTCCGGCGTCGAGCGGTCCATCGACCGGGTGTGCTTTCGCACCGCATCGAACCGACCTGACTCCTCGAGCTCGTGGGTGACGCCGATCAGCTCGAGCGTCGTCGAGGCACCCTGGCCGACCTCGGCGCCTTCGGGCAGGAGGTCGAGGATCAGCTTCTTGGCGTCCTCGCCCGTCTCGACCACGTGGACCACGTGGCCCTTGGCTCGGAGGGCGGCGGCCGTCCGCTCGATGGTCGCGTCGTCGGCTCGATCGCCGAAGGCCGTTGGCGCCGGCTGGGCCGGCTGCGTCGGTTCGAGGGCGCTTGTGAGGCGGGTCCCCTCTTCCGTGCTGGTTGCGGTTGACATCTGGGTGTGGCTCCGATCGGGCTGGTCAGCGATTCCGCGGCCTGCGTTCGCGCACTTCGCTA
>Ga0070708_100000405_pt1 | contig 32382 bp, 20 predicted proteins | sample KBSK5503metaG_FD_65469 | JGI IMG/M metagenome (GOLD analysis project Ga0070708, IMG submission 65469) | Corn, switchgrass and miscanthus rhizosphere microbial communities from Kellogg Biological Station, Michigan, USA - KBS K5-50-3 metaG | ecosystem: Host-associated > Plants > Roots >... | reverse complement strand
CCAGATGGGCCTGATCGACCGCGTGAAGCTGCACCGGTCCCGCCCCGTTCGCCGCCGGCTTGGCGATCGTCGCTCCGGCAACCAACAGCACCGCGATCGGCAAAGCATTCATGGTGAGAGACCCCTCCGGTTTGAAGCTCGGGAAAACTTGCCGTTGAAATCGAGCCTCACCCCTTAGCTGATTTCGCACCGCCCAACCACTCCGTTCGTCCGACGTCCGGCCGGGCGAGCGCCAATCTTATCGTTGACACGACGGAAGCGATGGAGCTTACGTCAGCGCTTCTGCTCTCTTCACAAAGGGGGAAATCATGAAATGGTCGAAAGTCTCGGCGATTGTTTCGCTGCTGTTCGTCTCTGCGACGGCCTCGGCGGCGACGATCGTGGTGCGTCCTGGCCAGTCGATTCAGGCGGCGGTGGACCGCGCGAATCCAGGAGACACGATCGCGGTGCTCCCGGGAACTTATCGCGAGTCCGGCACCCCCTGCCCGACCCAGCCCGACCATCTCTGCGGGGTGGTGATCACCAAGGACAACATTCGACTGATCGGCCTGGCGACGCCGGGTCATCCGGTAATCCTGGAAGCCGCGCCTGGGCAGGACGAGGGAATTTCGATCGCCAAGCGGGGCGCCACCGGACCCGCCTGCCTGACCGACACGAGCCAACGCATCCACGGCTCGCGAGTGCAGGGGTTCACGGTGAATCATTTCGCCGGGGACGGGATCGCGTTGTTCTGCGTCGACGACTTCCTGATCAGGAATTGCTCGGCGAATGGAAACGGCGACTATGGAATCTTTCCGTCTCACTCCGGCCCCGGCCAGGTGACCGGGTGCGTCGCCACCGGATCGAACGACACCGGAATCTATGTCGGCGTCTCCCACGACGTGCGGGTTAATCACAACTCCGCGCACGGAAACGTCAGCGGCTTCGAGATCGAGAACAGCTTCAGGGTCGAGATGGATCACAATCTCGCCACCGGGAACACCGGGGGAATCCTCTCCTTCACCCTGCCGGGCCTCGACATCCGCTTCAACCACGACAACTCGATTCACCACAACACGGTCGTGCTGAACAACAAGCCGAATACCTGCGTGCCTCCGGGCGACGTCTGCTCGGTGCCCGTCGGAACCGGGATCTTTCTGCTCGCGGTTCAGAACAACCAGGTCCACGACAACACGACCCTGGGAAACGATTCGTTCGGAATCGCGTTGTCCGATTTCTGCACGGCGAATCTTTTGCCAAGGGAGCTGTGCAACGAATCGATCCTCGGCTTCGACCCGTTCCCCAACCACAATCGAATCGAGGAGAACGCCGCGCTGGGCAACGGGGTGCACCCCGACCGCGATCGCATTCCGCCCGGAATCCCCGGGGCGGATCTCTTCTGGACCGGGCTCGGCACCGGAAACTGCTGGGAGGACAATCTGTCGCTGATCAACGTCTGGCCGCTGTCGCCACAGCCGCTTCCGGCCTGCGAGTAGCGCCGATAACCGGTTCGCCCGGTGAACGTCACCACCGGCTCGCGCTGCCGAGCCGGCACTTCGTCTCGCGCCGCTGAGCCGGCACTTCGTCTCGCGCTGCTGAGCTGGCACTTCCGCACGCTCCTCTAAGACGGTACTCCGACTCGCGCGGCGGCGGACCGGCTTGGCGACGACGGCTGAGTTGGCTCACCTGGCTCTCGATCAAGCCAAAGAGCGGCGGCGGCCTGCTCGGACCGACTGGCGCAGAAATGACGCGAGGCAGGGGCGATCGTGGATGTCGCAGAGGGGAACTTCGGCAACTGAGTCGAGTCTCATCGCCGCAGGACCGATGGGACGCCCGTCGCGGCGCTCCGGTGACCCAAGCCACCGGAAAGTAGACAGGATGGCCCTGCTCCGTCCTATCGCGCGTGCAAACGGGGGACCTGCCACTCTGCTGCGGTTTCCTCCCCACCGGTCCAGGTGCGAAGGATCAATCCTCCCTCGCCGACCACCATCCCGTTGTTTGCGTCTGAAAACGATACTCCGTAGAGGGAGTTGAGTATCTCGACCGCCTGCTGATGCCAGGTCTGACCGCCATCGACCGTCCGCAGGATCGTATTCAATCCAATCGCCGTTGCTGTCATCGGCTCGGGTTGCGAAACTGCGATCAACAGTCTGGTCGTGCCACTCTCCTGACTTTCCCAGGTCTGGCCTCCATCGGCACTGCGAAGAATGAGCCCAAACGCACCCACTGCCGTTCCAAAATCAGCCGCGAACGAGACGCCGTAGAGTCCGCTGCCCTGCGGGAAAATCTGCTCCTGCCAGTGCGCGCCGCCGTCTGTTGTGCGGAGGATCAGCGACCGTCCATTGTCTCCCACCGCGATACCCGTATCCTCGGTCAAGGCGGAAATGGCGCGAAGGACGGGACCGCCCCTCCATTGAATCACCCAGGTATCGCCCCCATCATCGGTGCGCACGATTTCCTGGTTGGAGATGATCCAACCACGGTTGGCGTCGAAGAAGGACATGGCCACGAGGCCTGCCACCCCTGGGTCCTGGAGCGTCCATGTCTCCCCACCGTCCACGGTCCGAAGCACGTCGGGCCCCACGGCGGTACCGGTGTACGAATCGCTAAAATGAACAGCGGCGCCGGCCTCGCAACAAAACGGACGCCGTTGGAGTCGCCAATCCTGACCACCATCATCCGTGCGAAGAATTGCGGAGCTCCCAACGACTGTCGCCGTGTTCGAGTCCGTCATGGAAACGCCCCGCAGCGCGTATGGCTCGTTGGATTGATATGTCCAACTTCGCCCGCCGTTCTCAGAGCGAGCGATCGATCCATAGCGGCCGACGCTGGTGCCAACGTTTTCGTCGGCGAAGGAAACGCCAAATGCCCCCGGCGCCCCAAGTTCCTGCCAGGTGTCGCCAAAGTCCTCTGTGCGGACCGCTCCCCCGAGGAAATTGAGAGCGATCGCAGTCCGGGGACCCGGGAAAGTGACGGCCTGGAGTTGCAGATGCAGTCCCGGCGACGCCGCCCACTGCCAGGTTTCTCCGCCATCCTCCGTGCGCACGATGAGGCTACCCAAGAATCGGTGCCAGCCCACGATCATTCCGTGGTCGCGGTCATAGAACGCAACCTGCTCGGGGTAGTCAACCCCGCTTGAGATTTGCAGCCTCCAGGTAAGGCCGCCATCGGTCGTGCGAAGGATGACCCCATTCCGTTCGCCCAGGAAGTATTGGTAGCCCACCGCTGTTCCCACTTCCGCGTCGGTGAGCCAAACGCTTTTCAATGGAACCGATGTGCCGCTCTCCTGGCGGAACCAGGTGGCGCCGCCGTCGCTGGTGTGGAGAATCGTTCCATCCATTCCCACCGCGGTGCCCACGTCGGGGTCGACGAGCGACACGCCGGCCAGGTCATCGGTCGTTCCACTCTGCTGGGCTGTCCAGGTGATCCCACCGTCAAGCGTACGCAGGATTGTCCCCCAGCTTCCGACCGCCGTTCCGACGTTTTGGTCCACAAACGAAAGGGCGGTCAGGGAAAGAAGGCTGCCGAAGGGATGGCTCACCGTCCACGAGTTGCCACCGTCGATGCTTCGCACAATCGCGCCGCCCTCGCCGATGGCGAGGATGGTGTTCGCGTCCAGCATCTTGACCGCGCGCAAAGTTTGAGCCTGGGGGAGGGGACGCTCTACGACCCACCCCGGGGCCGCTTCGGCCCAGAGGCCCACCAACAGTACAAAGAAGACACCAAGCTTCGGAGAAAATGAGATGCTGTGCACCTGGAAGACCTCTGTCGTGTGCGCTGACTCGCTTCGCCGACCCACGCGCAAGCTACGAATTCGATGCGCGTCGCAACACGCCGGCGCGGCACCTATTGCTCACTGCGCGACAAATGTTTTGTTAACGCCGGTTGGGGAGATGCCGGACAACGTCAGCTTGCGCGCACGATGTTCTGGTTGAGTCGGAAGAGGTTCGATCGATCGTACTTTTTTCTCGCGCGGCTGAGCCGGCACTCCGACTCGCGCTGCTGAGCCGGCAGCTCGTAAGATGCAAGAGCATCGCAACCGTGGCTGGGCGCTCTCGCCATCCCCGCACCATCCAGCAGTTATTCAGCCGCAACTTTGACCGCAGCGCTCGTTGCACTCGCGCAACCGGAAGCATTCTGGCGCAAGACAGAAACCCTTGAAGGCTCTGCCCTTCGCCTGGAACCGACGCTTGGCGCACGTCGTGCAGAACACCCTTCGGCAAGGCCGCTCGCCCAAAAGCAAACCCCAAAGGAGATCGCAATGACCGACAAATCCCGGAAGCAAACCCTCAGGCGAATCACACTGCGGAGTCTCACCGAGGCTGAGCTCGGCGCCGTCGGCGGGGGATTGAGTTCCATCATCCATCCCGACGTGATGGTGCACCCCGAGCCCAAGAACCCATTCCTGCCTCCTCCGTAGCTCTAAGTGTCGGCGCATCCGGGTCGCTCCTTCCTTCGGCGAACCGACGATCCTCGGTTATCAGGAAATGCGCTTCGGCAACGCCATTCCCCTTCGACCACGAGCAGCGACTACTCAGGCTTTGAAGCACTGGTCATTGAGCTCGGGTCCATGTCGCCGCAGGCGTTCCTGTGAGGCGCGTTCTCTCGCCGTCTTGCCATTGCCATCCTTGTCGTCCGGTTTGGCGCCGTGGCGTATCAGCCGCTGGATATTGCCTCTTGCTCGGTTTGGGATTCGATCATTCCCGTTCCGCCCCCGGGTCATTAGCAACCTACCCACGCAAAGCTCTGAAAAGCTGGCGACGCAACCCGCTGGAGGCTTGGGGCGCCAAGATCGTTCTTTGATTTGGCCCGAAGCCATGGTTCGGTGGCGACGCGGGGCTCTTGTCGACAGGCCTCGGCATTGTTTCAAAGTGGGCGGATGTATAGATTGAACTTGCATTGTCGCACTGAATAAATGTATCAGTTGGGGGTCACTCCTGGTTTGTCTTCAGGGGGGGTTGGGGCGTTGAACATGCGAAATCTCATCTTGCTCGCGATCAGCTTTGCCTTTGCTCCCGCTGCACTGGCTCAATCCGTCTACCGCTGGGTCGACGACCAGGGCGTGACCAATTACACCAACGACCAGTCCAAGGTCCCCGCCAACGTCAAGGCGGAGGTGACTGCCGGCGACGAAATCTACGTGCTCGCCACTGACCCGTCGGCGGCGCCCTCGCGCGCTCCGGCGATGACCGCCCCCTCCAACGGGACTTCCGGCGACATCCTCACCCCCGACGAGCGCGTCGTCGCCAACCAGTGGCGGGCGGCGTTCCGCGAGGTCCACGCCCGGATCGCCCGGCTCGAGCTCGAGGTGAGGGCGGACCGGCAGTTGCTCGACGACCCGGGCAGGGCGGTGGGCAGGGTCGCCAGCTATCGCTTCGACAGCCATCCGCGCTGGACGCTGCAGCCCGACCATCTTCAGACGCAGCAGCGCCTCGAGTGGAACCTGGGCGAGCTGTGGCGCGCGCGCGCCGACCTCGCAGAGTTGGAGCGCGCCGCTTCGCGCGAGGCCGTGCCGCGGGAGTGGCGTCAGCCGTAGTCGAAACGCTCGCTAGAACACCTGAAGAAACCGGGCAAAAACGTACAACAGATGCGCTACCTGCCGGTTTTGGTCTCAGGACATCGCTGAGAGGTGCGAGAGCTAGGAATCGCCGGGAAGGAGCGCCGACTGACCGATCTACCGTTCCGGTTGACACGCTCAGGTGCAAACAAGAGTATCGACGGATTCTTCACTTCTGAAGAACTCCGAATCAGCAAGTCGCGCGAAGGAGGGGTCCAGCGGTGCAACTTAGGGTGGCCTGGTACTGCCCGTGGCCGTTTTTCTCATCGCCTGTGGCGCTCTGGGCCATGGGGTATAGACAAAACGAGCGGCGCCATTGCGGAGTCTTCCATTTAATGGGCGGAACCTCAGGAAGGGGCGTCCCGGAGTCGGTCAACTACTCGGAACTCATTCACCAGAGGTGGCGATGAAAGGACACAGGACCAGGAAGCGCAAGGCTATCATCCTGCCGCCCGGCGCCGGTCGGAGTTACCCGATGGGGCGAATCCGGAGCGTCTCCAAGGCCGATGGCGCGGAAACCGGTAACATCTACTCCGTTTCAGAATGGTGGCTCGAGCCTAACACCCAAGGGCCACCCCCGCACACGCACGAGGACGATCATGCCTGGTACGTCATCGGCGGGAAAATGAATGTTCTGATTGGCAAGAGGTGGACGGAACTGTCGCGGGGCAGTTTCGTCGTCATCCCCGGAGGAGTACGGCATACCTTTGAGAACCGGAGCGCAACGGAGCGAGCCGGCATTCTGAGCTTCAACAATCAGGCCGGCTTCGAGGAGGAGATGCCTGGAATCTCCAAATGGTTCATCGCGCACCCTCCCGGAGATGCCATCTCAAGTTGAAACATGCGCCTAGACGCTTACAAGACTGAAGAGATTATTCAGTGGGATACATCTCAGAGCTGCCGTCGGATGTTTTCCAGGGCGCCGGCCAGCGCCGCTCCGTCCGGAAATCTCTGCTCGGGTTTTTTCGCCAGGAGCTTGAGGATCAACGCCTCGAGCGGTTCGGGAATCGAGGGCAGCACCGAGCGCGGCGGCGGCGGCGCATCGTTGATGTGCATCATCAATAGGGGCACCAGCTCGCGGGCCTGAAAGGGCAGCCGGCCGGTGAACATCTCGTAGGCGACGACGCCCAGCGAATACAGGTCCGAGACCGGCGTGACCGCGGTGAAGTTGTCGATCTGTTCCGGCGAGATGTACTCCGGCGTCCCTGCCACCATCCCGGCGATGGTCACGCCCTTGGCCAGCTGACCCTTGGCGATTCCGAAGTCCAGTATCTTCAAGCCTCCGTCGGAGGTGATGAACAGGTTCTCCGGCTTGATGTCGCGATGGACGATTCCGCGATCGTGGGCCGCCTTCAGGCCGGCGCAGGCCTGGATCAACAGATCGATCCCGCGGTCGATCCGCATCGGACCGTTGAGGATCCTCTTCAGATCGCTTCCCCGAAGAAGCTCCATGCTGAGGAAGCGGCAGCCCCGGTAGATGCCGATGTCGAACAGCCGCGCGATGTTCGGGTGCACCAGCTGCCGGGAGAGCTGAAGCTCCTGGCGGAATCGCGCCAGGGCCTGCTCGTCCACCTGGAGCGGCTTGAAGATCTTCAGGGCGATCTGCTCGGAGAGCTCGAGGTCCTGGGCGCGGAAGACCACACCCATCCCGCCCTGGCCGATCTGCTCCTCCAACCGGTAGCGATCGCCGAGGATCGTTCCCGGCGCGAGCGCGTCGGGGCTCAGCTCGGTTGCCGCCGGGGCGGGTGGCATCACTTCGGCAATGAGCTCAGACGCCGCCGGCGCAGGCGGTTTCGCCCCGGCGCTGAACAAGGTATCGGTGGAACCGAGGGCGAATAGCTCGCTCTCGCTCAGGGCGACGACATTCCGCCCCACCTCCCCGCTCGCGCTCAGGGCAACGGCGCTCGACCCAACCTCCCCGCTCCATTGGCGCGAGGGAATTTTTTCGCTCGGCGCACCGGACGGGTCCCTCGCCTCGGAGCCGGCGGGAATGGACGGGGCCCTCGCCTCGGAGCCGGCCGGACCGGACGGGGTCATCGCCCCGAACCTTGGCGCCCCGGACGATGAGCCGGCCGCGGCCTTCGCCTCGGAGCGGGGCGTCCCAGATGATGAGGATGGGCCCGCCGGCGCGGCCCGCGCCGGATTCACGTCGCGCGGCCGGGGCAGCGGCGGAAGGTCCGGAAGCGGCGGCGGATCCGAAGGCTTGCTCGGGGCGGCGGGAGAGGACCTTCCATCCACCGCGAGATGCGCCGCCTCCTCCTTGAGGATTCGCTCGTAGTGCTTGGAGCTGACCTGGGTCTGCTCCTCGAGCGCATTGAGCCATTGGCGGGCCTCGCGGTAACCCGGGCGCTTGGCCTCGATCTTGTGCAGCAGCTCCTTGGCATTCTCGAGCAGGTCGTGCTTCTCGTAGACCTTGGCGAGCAGGTAGAAGCTCTCCACCTCCCGGACATCGAGAGGCCCCTCCTCGATGAAGCGGGCGAGGAAGTGATCCATCCTCAAGCCGATGTGGCCCAGGTCCGCGCTCAGTCGCGCGACCTCGTTCGCCGCCGCCCGGTAGCGGGGATCGTCGCGCGGCACCCGAACGAAGTTCTCCAGCGCCTTGCCCGAATCGCCGGCCTTCACGTAGGAGGTGCCCGCCTCGTAGACCATCCCCACCTCGGCGAAGAAGCTCCCCGCGTCGCTGAAGAGCCCGACGCTGGTGGCCACCCGGCCCGCCTCGCCGTAGCGCTTGAGCTGGACGTAGGCCTGAATCGCCAGCTCCGGCTTGCCCTGGGACTCGAGCCGTTTCGCCGATTCCAGATTTACCGCCGCGCCGCCGACGCCCTGCGCCAGCTGCGAGGGCGTGAACCTGCCCTTCGCGGACGCGAGCACCCGCGCCGCCCCCACCCGATCGCCCGCCTTCTCCAAGACCTGGGCCGCGCGCTGGTGCTCCTTGAGCGCGACGAAGAGCGCGACCGCCTCGGAGTGCTGCCCGGCCCGGGCGAAGCAGACCGCGGCCATCAGCGCGAGCTTCTTCCCTTCGCCGTCGAGCGCCGGCACCTGCTCCATCGGCACCGCCACCCCCCGCATCAGGAGCGCCGCCGCGTCCGCGAACTGCCTGCGGCTGGAGAGAATGCGCGCCGCCTCGTCGTAGACCCCCGCCTGGCTGAGCAGCTCGACCGCGGCGTCGAAGCGCCCGTGCTTTTCGAGCAGCTTGGCCCCTTCGATCGCCTTTTGCCTCGCCTCTTCCATCACGCGTCCTGGGGAAACTCCTGCGCCAACGCCTTGAGCTGTTGAGGATAGGTGGCGACCCGCATCCCCTCCTCGAGGGTGACCGCCCCTTCCCTGACGAAGTTGAGGATCGCGTGGTCCAGGCTCTGCGCGCCGGACCCATCGCTGCTCGCCGTCTGGAGATAGCCCTCCAGCTGGTGGAGCTTGTTGTCGCGGATCATGTGGGAAACGGCGTAGTTCTGGAGGAGGATCTCCAGCGCGGCGACCCGTCCATCACTGTTCGCTTTCTTGCACAGCTGTTGGCTCACCACCGCGCGGAGCAGCACGGAGAGAACGGCGCGCATCTGATCCTGACCGTCCTCGCCCACCGCGTCGATGATCCGATCGATCGCCTTGCTCGCCGAGTTGGTGTGGAGCGTCCCGAACACCAGCACCCCGGTTTCCGTCGCCGAGAGGGCGAGGGTGATCGTCTCCAGATCGCGCATCTCGCCGATCACGATCACGTCCGGCGACTCGCGGAGCGCGGACCGAAGCGCCCCGGCGAACGACTCGGTGTGCTTGCCGACCTGCCGCTGGGTGATCGTGCTCTGGATCGGGGTGTGAAGGAATTCGATCGGATCTTCGATGGTGATCACGTGCCGCTGCGAGCTGCGGTTGATCTCGTTGACCATCGCGGCCAGGGTGGTGGTCTTGCCCGAGCCGGTCGGGCCGCACACCAGCACGAGCCCATTCTGAAGCTGGGTGAGCTTGCGGATCGCCCGGGGGAACATCAGCTCCGCCATCTCGGGAAGACGCTGGGGAATGATCCGAAAGACGGCGCCGATGCCGTAGGTCTGGACGAGGATGTTGGTCCGGAAGCGGCCGACGCCGTCGATGATGTAGATCAGGTCCAGCTCGCTGGTGCGCTCGAACTCCTCCTTCTGCTCCGGGGTGAGGATCTCGAAGATGAAGCGCCGCACCTCGTCGCGGGTCAGAGTCCGGAAGGGAAGCGCCATCAGCTCGCCGTCGTGGCGGATGATCGGCGGATTGCCGGAGTGGAAGTGCAGATCGCTCGCCTGCTGCTCCGCCACCAGTCTCAGGAACGAATCGATTCGCGCCATTTCAAGAACCCGCCGAGCCCATGCCGATCGTCACCCGGCTCCGTTCGACGCAGCCCTCGCCCCGCCGCCGGGCGCGGGCTTCTGCGCCGCTTCCGTCCCCGCGCTCGCCCCGGGCTGGCCGGCCGGAGCGCCGCCGGGCATGAAGGCTTCGAACTCCTTCTTGCTGCGCGCCTTCACGTAGACCTCTTCGATCGAGACCTTGCCCTCCTTGAACAGGCGCATCAGGTCCGCATCCATCAGCTGCATTCCCTCCTCGCGCGCGGTCGCGACGACCGAGGGGATCTGATACGCCTTGCCTTTGCGGATGAGGGTGGAGATGGCGTCGTTGTTGATCATCGTCTCCATCGCCAGGCACCGCGAGACGCCGTCCTTGTGCCGGAGCAGGAACTGGCAGCACACCGCCCGCAGGCTCTCGGCGAGCATCGAGCGCACCGTTTCTTGTTGGCGCGCGGGGAAGGCGTTGATCATTCGATCCACGGTGGTGTCCGCGGAGACGGTGTGCACCGTTCCGAAGACCAGGTGGCCGGTCTCGGCGGCGGTCACCGCGAAGGAGATGGTGGCCAGGTCGCGCAGCTCGCCGACCAGGATCACGTTCGGGTCCTCGCGCAGGGTGGCGCGCAGCGCGGCGCCGAAGGACTGGGTGTGGGTCCCGACCTCCCGCTGGGTGACCAGGCTCTTGATCGACGGATGGAGGACCTCGATCGGATCCTCGAGGCTGATGATGTGCTTGGCGTACTTGCGGTTGATGTAGTTGACCAGGGCGGCGAGGGTCGTCGACTTGCCCGAGCCGGTCGGGCCGCCGACCAGGACCAGGCCGTTCTTCAGCTCGCCCAGCTGGATCACGACCGGGGGGAGCCCGAGCTTCTCGATGTCCGGCACGGTGCCCTTGATGATCCGGAACACGGCCGCGAGGCCGTTCGAGTCCTGGAACACGTTCGCCCGGAACCGCAGGGCGTCGGACTTCACCTCGTAGGAGAAATCCACGTCGCGCAGCTCGTCCATGTCTTTGAGCTGGCTCGCGGAGAGCTTGGGCAGGAGCAGCGACCTCACCTGGGCGCTGGTGAGCGGGCTCTTGGTCAGCGGCACCGTCTTGCCCAGCCTCTTCATCATCGGATGGCGGTCACAGGCGAGGATCAGGTCGTCGCCCTCCTGCTTCGCGGTGGCGATGAGCAGCCGATCGAGGGGAGAGACGGAGTCCTTGGAAAGCACCACCTCCGCCGAGGCGACGATCTTCCAGTGGGCGAGGATTTCCCGGGCCACGGCGCGCAGCCCGATTTCCGGATCGCCGACGAGCGGCTGGACCGCGGCGGCATGGGACGGGTCGTCGAACTTCTGCAGGCAGCGCATCGCCGCCAGCCGGACGTCCGGGTTCGGATCTTGGAGCAGCGCGATGACTTGAGGACCGGTGCTCTTCGCGTTCATGTCCCCGAGCGCCTGAAGGCAGATCCAGCGCATCTCCGGATCGCGGGCCATCACCTCGATCAGGTAGGGCAGCGCGCGCGGGTCGTTGATCGCCGCGATCGCCTCGACCGCTTTCTCCCGCGCCCACCAGTCCGAGTCGGCGTCGACCATCCGGACCAGCGCGCCGAGCGAAGTCGGATCTTTAAGGCGGGCGAGCACGTTGGCCGCGTAGCGCCGCACCACGTCGGATGAGTCGGACAGATAGGCGCAGATGTGCCGGGTGAGCTGGGGCCCGGCCATCTCCACCAGGACGTCGACCACCCGCTCGCGGACCCACCAGTCCTCGTCGCGAAGGACGCCGAGCAATTTCGGCCAGAGGTCGCTGTTCGGGTCCTTCACCGATCGCGCCAGCTCGATCGCCATCCGGCGGACGTTCACGTCCCTCGACTTGAGCAGGTAGACGATCGTTCTCGAAGGGTCGAGCTTGCCGGCCTGGCTCAGGCGCGAGAGCACCTCCCCCGCCCGGGTGCGGACCATGATCTGCTTGTGGCCGAGGCCTTCGACCACCGCGCTCAGGATCTCGTTGGTGCCGATCGCCTCGAGAACGTTGAGCGCCGCGAACCGCACCGCGTTCGGCCCGGCCCTCAGCTTGCGCTCGAGCACCATCAATACGCGGGGCGAGCTGAAGCGCTTCAGCGATTCGACCGCCGCCTTGACCAGGTTGACCTTCGGCGCGTCCAGCGACGGGGAGAGCGTCTCGAAGAAATCGTCCTCGCTGCACATCCTCCCGAAAGAGGTGATCGCCTGCAGTGCGATCTGCTCGTTCGGATCGTTGACGAATGGCGCGATGCACTGCAGCGCCCGGGCGGCCTCCTTGCTCATGTACTCGGGGTCGCCGAGGTACTTGAGCGCGATCAGGCAATCCGCCGGACGCCCGTTGGCAAGGATCTCTTGAAGGACCGGCAGCGCGTAGTGCCCCGAGATCCGGACGAGGACCTCGATCGCCTCGGCGCGGGCGGTGAATCCCTTGTCCTTGAGCAGGCTCCTCAAGGACTGGTTCACCGTTTTTCCACCCAGTTGGATGAGCAGCTGGGCGGTGATCGCGCGAAGGCCCGCATCCTGAGTGGCGAGCAGGCCGCACAGCTCCGCGTGCTCGGCGATGTTGTTCACTTTCGGGATCAGCGTGGCGAGGCAGGCGCGCAGGATCGGTTCGGCGGTCTTCAGCGCCTTGACGAAGGGAAGAAAGAGCTCCGGTCCGAGCGCCTGCTGGACCACCAGGGAGAAGACGGTGCACCGACGCTTGTGCAGCGCCAGGTCGCTGGCCGCGCCCTTGGCGGCGAGCAGATCGAGCAGCTTGAGAATGGACGGCAGGTCGGCCTTGCCGCATTGGAGGACGAACGCCTCGACCTCGGCGGGGGTGGCCCACTTGCTGGATTTGAATTGAGCGATCATCCGCGCGCCCAGGAAGAGCTCGCGACCGTCCGCGCGCATGGTGCGAGCGCGGCCGATCGGCGGTGAGGCCACCCCGCCCACTGAAGCAGCCGAGTCACCTTGAGGCCGACCGATGCCTCGCCCAATTTCACCTCAAGTTGTTGGAGCAAGAGCTAACGATCTTCGCGGACCGTCAAGGCTTCGTGCAATCTGCCCCGGTGAGGGTGGCGGTGGCCGACGAGGACAGCTTTGCGCACACCGCCGGCACGCCGCCCGAGGGCATCCCCGCGGGACCAGGCTTCGGACGGCTTCCGCGGATGGACCCGTTTCGGAGGGTCTCCCGATCGGACCCAGCTTCGGACGTCTTCCGCGGGACCCGGCCTCGGACCGCTTCCGCGGATGGACCCGTTTCGGACGGCTTCCCGACGGGAGCCGGCTTCGGAGGTCTTCCGCCGGACTCGGCCTCGGACGGCTTCCCGACCGGACCCGTTTCGGACGTCTTCCGCTGGACTCAGCCTCGGACGGCTTCCCGACGGGACCGGCTTGGGACTCTTCCGCGGGACTCGGCCTCGGACGGTCTCCCGATCGGATCCGGCTGCGGACGGCTTCCCGACCGGACCCGGCCTCGGACGGCCTCTCGATCGGATCCGGCCTCGGACGTCTTCCGCTGGACCGGGCGTCGGACGGCTTCCCAACGGGAACCGGCTTCGGACGTCTTTGCCGGACTCGGCTTCTGGACGGCCTCCCGACCGGAGCCGGCTTCGGACGGCTTCCCAGGACTCGGCCCCGGACGGCTTCCCGACCGGACCGGCTTCGGACGGCTTCCCAGGACTCGGCCTCGGACGGCTTCCCGACCGGACCGGCTTCGGACGCTTCCCAGGACTCGGCCTCGGACGGCCTCCCGACCGGAGCCGGCTTCGGACGGCTTTCCGACGGGCTCTGGCGGCGGACGGCTCCCTGCCGGACCCGGCTTCGGACGACTTCCCGACCGGACCCGGCTTCGAATGGGTCCAACCGCTCGACTTTCAACCCTTGGCTTTTCCCCGGCCGGGCAAGACCCCTTTTCGCCTTGTCTCCCGCCCGAAAGGGTAGCAATTGTTAGCCATGCCAATCGCCACCATGAATCCCGCCACCGGTAAGACCCTGAAAACCTTCGATGAGCTGCGGCCCGCCGAAGTCGAATCGAAGCTCCAACTTGCGGTCAACACCTTCCGCGAGCAGCGCAAGACGTCCTTCGCCGAGCGCGCGGCGAAGATGCGCAAGGCGGCGGAGATCCTCGACTCCGAATCGGAGCAATGGGGCCGGTTGATGACCCTGGAGATGGGCAAGACCAAGCAGTCGGCGATCGCGGAAGCGAAGAAGTGCGCCCTGGGCTGTCGCTACTACGCGGACCACGCGGAGAAGTACCTCGCCGACGAGCCGCTCGAGGCCGATCGCGGCCGAAGCTACATCCGCCACCTGCCGCTCGGTCCGGTGCTGGCGATCATGCCCTGGAACTTTCCGTTCTGGCAGGTCTTCCGCTTCGCCGCGCCGTCCCTGATGTCGGGCAATGTGGCCCTCCTCAAGCATTCGTCGAACGTGCCGCAGAGCGCGCTGGCGGTCGAGGACATCCTGATCCGGGCGGGCTTTGCGAGAGGCGTGTTCCAGACGCTGTTGCTCGGCTCGGCGCGCGTGGCGCCGGTCATCGCCGACCCCCGGATCGCCGCGGTGACGTTGACCGGGAGCGAGGCCGCCGGAGCGGACGTTGCGGCGGCGGCGGGAAAGAATCTGAAGAAGACGGTGCTCGAGCTCGGGGGCAGCGACCCGTTCATCGTGCTGCCCAGCGCGGACCTCGATCAGGCCGTGAAGACCGCGGTGACCGCTCGAAACATCAACAACGGCCAATCCTGCATCGCGGCGAAGCGCTTCATCATCCACCGCAAGATCTACGATCAGTTCCTCCCCGCGTTCGTCGCCGCGATCGAGAAGCTCAAAGTGGGCGATCCGATGGACGACGACACGGACATCGGGCCGCTGGCGCTCGGCAGCGTGCTGAATGACGTCTCCGCTCAGGTCGACGACGCGGTCAAGCAGGGCGCCCGGCTGATGACCGGCGGGAAGCGCGTCAATGGCCCGGGGAATTTCTACTTGCCGACCGTGCTCGCCGACATTCCCCGCAACGCCCGGGTGTATCGCGAGGAGGTCTTCGGCCCGGTGGCGATGGTGTTCAAGGTGAACGACATCGACGAAGCCATCGCGCTCGCCAACGACACCCCGTTCGGGCTCGGAAGCAGCATCTGGACCCGCGATGCGAAGGAGCAGCAGCAGCTCATCAATGAAATCGAGGCGGGGATGACCTTCGTGAACGCGATGGTCGCATCCGATCCGCGAATGCCGTTCGGCGGCGTCAAGCGGTCGGGCTACGGGCGCGAGCTCTCGCGCGATGGCATCCGCGAATTCGTGAACATCAAGGCGGTCTACTCCGCGGAGACCAGGGGCAGCGACAACCAGGTCGAGTAGGGAGACTTCCTCGAGCGGGCGATTTCCATGTGCCTCCGCGAGCCTTGAGTGCGCCGAGCGGTCAGATGTGCCCCTGGCAGAAGCGCACATTGTAAGACGACTTCCCGTCCTGAAGCCATCGACCGCGAATCCGTAAGACAGGTTCCCCGCCGCCGGCGATCTTTTCCTGGTCTCCGTAAGATTTTTTCTCGTTGTAGGAAAAAATCTTACTGCGGGGTCCAGTTCGAGCACGATTGTCGGAACAGATTCCTTGCGTTGGGAATTTGTTCCAACGTTTGTTCCAACGGAATTTGCCTCGAAGCGCCTCGAAGCATTTTGAGGGAAGAATTCTCCGGTTCAGGTAGGCGAGCAGCGCACATGGATAGGACGGATTCCCGCCCAGAACCCCTGCCGCGGCGAATCCGTAAGAAACGATTCCCGCCGGCGGCGATCTTTTCCCGTCGTCCGTAAGATTTTTTCTCGAAGCGTTGGGAAGACTTCCCAACGCCGTAAGAAAGATCTTAGTGCGGGGTCCACCTTGAGCTCGATTGTCGGAACAGATTCCCGGCGCAGGGAATCTGTTCTGGCGTTTGTTCCGACGCGCCGTTCCGACCCGTGGCCCGGGCCACGGTTGGTTTCGTCCATTTCGTTCGTTTCGTTCGTTTCGTTCATCTCGGGCGACGTCGCACCAACCAGCCGACTGGCGGCCATCCACGGAAGCTAAAAACGGCACAGGTGGTGGCCCGGGCTACCGGTCGTTTCGTTTATTTCGTTCGTTTCGTTCATCTCGGGCGACGTCGCCTCGACAAGCCGACTGGCGGCCATCGACGGAAGCTAAAAACGGCGCAGGTGGTGGCCCGGGCCACCAGGTCGATCGAAAAGCGGCACTGGAATGATGGCCCGGGGCCACCGGTCGGAATCAGCGCCGACGACAGCGGCGAAGTGTGTGACATTTTGGGCCCGGGGGGACGGGGGGGCCGCAGATGTCATACACCTCGCCTGGCGCAGAAGGAGGCTCTAGAGGTGCCGCGAAACCTTCCTCCCGAGGCTCTTCTTCGCCGCGTGCGCACGGAGCTGAAGCGCGTCGCCGATCCGGTCAAAGCCCCGGCGATGCGCTCGTACATGAAATCCGAAATGCCGTACCTCGGCGTCAACAATCCGATCCGGCAGCGGGTCTGCCAGTCGGTCTTCAAAACGTTGACGTTCCCCACCCCCGAATCCTGGCGCGACACCGTGCTTGAGCTCTGGCGCCGGGCGAAGTACCGGGAGGAGCGGTACGCCGCCATCGACCTGAGCGGACTGCGCAGATTCGACTCGTTCCAGACGCTCGAAGCGCTGCCGATGTACGAAGAGATGATCGTCACCGGAGCCTGGTGGGACTACGTCGACGAGCTTGCCTCCCGCCGCGTGGGACCGCTCCTCCGCCGCTATCCGAAGACGATGCGGCGCAAGATGCTCGCCTGGAGCAAATCGAAAGACCTCTGGAAGCGCCGCAGCGCGATCCTCTGTCAGCTGCGATTCAAGGCCGAGACGGATCTTGAATTCCTCTACGCGGCAATCGAACCGGCGCTCGACTCGAAAGAGTTCTTCCTTCGCAAGGCGATCGGTTGGGCCCTGCGGCAGTACGCCTGGACGGATCGCGCCGAGATTCTCCGCTACGTCGAGCTGAACAAGAATCGCTTGAGCCCGCTCAGCCGGCGCGAAGCGCTGAAAAACATCCCGCACGCAGTCTAGGACAATCGCTCCGGGATGAAGGTATGTTGCCGGCCCATTTCGGAGGACTTGATGATCGCCCTTCGGCGCAAACATCTGGCCGGTCTCGCTCTTGGCCTCACCTGCCTTTCCAGCGGCACCCTTCCCGCCCAGCCGTTCAATCAGTCGCTGTTCGCCGAGATGCGTTGGCGGTGCATCGGTCCCTCCCGAGGCGGAAGAACGGTCGCGATCAGCGGCATCCCCGGCCAGCCCAATGTTTTCTACATGGCGGCCGTGAACGGCGGGGTCTGGAAGACCACCGATTCGGGCCAGGAATGGACTCCGATCTTCGACGGCCAGCCCACCGGCTCGGTCGGAGCGATCGCGGTGGCGCCGTCGGATCCTAAAATCATCTACGTCGGCAGCGGCGAAGGGCTGCAGCGACCAGATCTGGCGGTCGGCGACGGCATCTACAAATCGGTGGATGGAGGCCAGACCTGGAAACACCTGGGCCTTCGCGATGGGCAGCAGATCGCCAACATCCTGGTGGACCCGACCGATCCCAGCCTCGTTTTCGCGGCGGTGCTCGGGCATCCCTACGGCCCGAACCCCGAGCGCGGCGTCTTCCGTTCGCGCGACGGCGGGCAGACCTGGCAGCGGGTCCTCTACCGCGACGAGAACACCGGGGCGGCCGACCTCGCGTTCGAACCGGGAAATCCGAAGATCATCTACGCCTCGCTCTGGGCCGCCCGCGTCGCTCCCTGGGAGATTCGAAGCGGCGGCTCCTTCACCGCGCGCGGCAGCGGCCTGTTCAAGTCCACCGACGGAGGAACGACCTGGAAGGAGCTGACCCAGGCGGTGACGACGGCGACGGACGGTCTGCCTCGGATGGGGATCGCCGTCGCGCCGGGGCGGCCCAGCCGCGTCTACGTCCTCGCCGGGGGTACCCACGCCGCGAGCGGCCTGTACCGCTCCGACGACGGCGGAGAGCATTTCGAGCGCGTGCACACCGCGCGGCGGGTCACCGGCACCGGACCGGGCGCGATGGGGGTCGCGGTCGCGCCAGACAATCCCGACGTCGTCTACGTCGCCAACACCTCGACCTATCGATCGACCGACGGCGGGCGCACGTTCACCGGGATCAAGGGCGCGCCGGGAGGGGACGACTATCAGCGCATCTGGATCAATCCGGCGGATCCGCAAATCATCGCGCTCAGCAGCGACCAGGGGGCGACGATCAGCCTCAACGGGGGCAAGAGCTGGAGTTCCTGGTACAACCAGCCCACCGCGCAGTTCTATCACGTGACCACCGATAACCGTTTCCCCTATTGGGTCTACGGCGCCCAACAAGAAAGCGGCTCGATCGGAATCGCCAGCCGGGGCTCGGACGGGGAGATCACGTTCCGCGACTGGACGCCGGTGGGGGTCGAAGAGTACGGCTACATCGCGTCCGATCCGCTCGACTCGAACGTCCTCTACGGCGGACGGATCTCGCGAACCGATCTGACCACCCGCGACGTGCAGGACGTCGCCCCCGACCCCGTGCGCAGCGGCAGGTACCTCTACGTGCGCACCCTGCCGATCGTCTTTTCTCCTCTCGAGCCGCGCACGCTCTTCTTCGCGGCCAACGTTCTGTTCAAGACCACCAACGGAGGCCGAAGCTGGCAGGCGATCAGCCCCGACCTGTCCCGGGAGAAATACGACGTGCCGGCGAACCTGGGCGTCTTCACCGCGTCGGATCCGGAAAAAGGCAAACACCGCGGCGTCATCTATGCCGTCGCGCCCTCGTTCAAGGATGCGAAGCTGATCTGGGCCGGCACCGACGACGGCCTGATTCACTTCACCCGGGACGGCGGGAAGAGCTGGCGCAACGTCACTCCGACCGACCTCACCCCCTGGAGCAAGGTCTCGATGATCGAGGCCTCCCATTACGACCCGGCGACCGCGTTCGCGGCGATCAACCGGTTCCGCCTCGACGATCTCAAACCATACATTTATCGGACCCGCGATGGCGGGAAGAGCTGGCAGAAGATCGTCACCGGTCTTCCCGAGGACGCGCCGGTCAATGCGATCCGCGAGGACCCGGTGCGCAAGGGCCTGCTCTTCGCCGGCACCGAGCTCTCGGTTCACGTCTCGTTCGACGATGGGGATCACTGGCAGCCGCTCCAACTCAACCTTCCCCATACGTCGATGCGCGATCTGACGATCCACGGCGACGATCTGATCGTCGGCACGCACGGCCGATCGTTCTGGATCCTCGACGACATCGCGCCGTTGCGACAGGTTTCGAGCGAGCTCGCCACCGCGCCGGTCCATCTGTATCGGCCGCAGCTAGCCTACCGCGTTCGCTGGAATCGAAACACCGACACCCCTCTTCCGCCGGAGGTCCCCTCGGGGAAGAACCCGCCCGACGGCGCATTCGTCGACTACTATCTCCGCTCCGACGCCGCCGCGCCGGTTGCGCTGGAAGTCTTCGATGCGCGCGGCAAGCTGGTCCGTCGTTTTTCCAGCTCCGACCAGCCCGAACCCATCGACCCCGAGTTGGCCGTGCCCACCTACTGGGTCCGCCCGGCGGCCATCTTGTCGGGCAAGGCCGGGATGCACCGATTCGTCTGGGACCTTCGCTATCCGCCGCCGGCCTCGATCGCGCACGACTACCCGATCTCCGCCGTGTATCAGGATACCCCTCGCGAGCCGCGCGGCCCGCTGGCGCCGCCCGGCCGCTACGCGGTGAAGCTGACCGTGGGCGAGAGCGCCCAGACCCAGCCCCTGGAGGTCAAGATGGATCCGCGGGTGAAAACGACGGACGCGGACCTGGCGAAGCAGTTCGAGATCGCAAGCCAGATCGCGAGCGAGATGGACCTCGACTTTGCCGCGTTGAAACAGGTGCAATCGCTGCGGGAGCAGGTCAAGGCGCTCAAGACCAAGGCCGGCCCCGGCGAGCTGGCGGACCTGATTTCGTCTCTGGAGGAGAAGACCGCGGCGCTCGAGGGAAAGAGCGAGGAACGCTTCTTCGGTGTGCCGCCGACGGGGAAGCAACCCGCAAACCTGACCCACCTGAATCAGGAGCTGGCGACGCTGCTGCACGTCTTGCAGGGGACCGACGCGCCGCCCACCACCCAGGCGCTGGCGACCCACCGCGAGCTCCGACAAGAGTTGCAGGGGCTCTTGGCGAGGTGGGACGAGCTGCGCCGGCGCGAGGTGTCGGCGGTCAACCAGCGCCTCAAGGCCAGCAACCTGGCCGAGATCACCGCGGCCGGCTCCGGAATGTAGCGGAGCGACCTGGCTCGACAGCCGGGAATTTCTCCCAGCGGTTCGGCACCCGCTTGCGGCGGCTATGAAATTTCGCTACCTCCCCGCGAGGTGCTTCCTCGGCGGGCGATTCTCCGGCCTCGATGGCACATCCCGCTTGCGGCACTTCTGGAATGTAGCCACGTCCCGCGACCTGGCCCCTCCGCCGGGGCCGACCGCCTGCGGCACGCGCTCGCGGCGCTCTGGAATGCAGCGGCCACCCGCCCCTGCCTCGTCAGTCGGGCGACTCCTCCGAGTACCCGCTTCGGGCGATTGCCAGGCGAGAGGCAAATTCAAGACGCTTTCCACGCTTTCCGTCCTTAAACTGCCGCTCAGTACCACATCGACGCGTTAAGAAGACGCAGTCGGGAGCGGACAGGGGATGGGGGCGGATGTAGCGGCCTCGCGACCTGGCCCGTCAGCCGGGCGATTCTCCGACCGCGTACGGCACCACCCGCTTGCGAACGAATCTCCGCGCCAGGCTTCCGAGCATCGCCGCGACGGCGAGGAGCGAAATGGCCTGGCACACTCGCGTGCTGGGCCGAATGGCGAACTGCAGCCGGATCGCCCCTGGCGGCGATCGCAACTGGATCAAGCGCGCTTCTCCGATGGGCGCGACGTTGACCGGCAGCGGCTGACCCTCGTGGGCTGCTTTCCATTGCGGCGAGAAATTGACCCAGAGCCGCAAGTCCGTCTCCCCTGGCGCGTCGAGCTGCAGACGGATCTCCTCGTCCGACCAATGGCGCACCGAGACACGGGCCGCCGGATCGCTCGCCTCGATGCGCGCCAGGGGCTCGAGCGCCCGGGCCTCGAACCGGCCGCGCCGTTCGATCACGGGAAGGCCGGCCAGCGGCCCGTCGATGGGCGCGTCGCCGATCAGCGCGGCGACACCGACCCGCCCCAGCACTACCGGATCTTCCGTGCTGAACTTGCCTCCGAACAGGCTCGCCGGCGTGCGACCGATCTTGAAGAACGGAACTTCGATCAACGACACCGAGAGCACCAGGCAGTGATCGCCGTCGCCGACGGCGAGCCGGCGGCCCTGGAGCCTCGGCTTGAGGGCATCGAGCAATTCGCGAAGCTCGATCTCTTCGCTTCTCGAGTAACAGGTGGGCCGGTGAGGAGCTCCGGAGCGCGGCACCTTGAGCTTGCCCGCCAAGAGCAGCGCCGCCACGCCGCAAGCAGCGGCCGCTCCGGCGCCCACCAGCCAGGACCGGCGAAATCCCGGGAAGCGCCGGCGAGCGTACTTCGCCGCTTCAAACAGCGCCCGAACGGCGAGCGCCATCAAGAAAAGGCGCCCCACCGCCTGCAGCCGGACGAGTTGAAGGGTGGCCAGCCACCCGTGCTGCAGATCCACGCGAAGTGGCAGATACGGGATCTCGGTGCTGAAGAGCATCAGGCCCCAGCCGGCGAGGCCGCACCACCGGCCCCAGGGCTCGCGCTCGCGCCACGCCAGCCATGTTCCCACGAGCGCTCCCGGAAGGACCCACCAGGAAACCAGGTCGCCTCCGGATCCTTTCGACAGCAGCTCCAGAAATAGAGGAACGGAGACCGGCGGCACGGCGTACTTCTCCAGCTCGCCGCTTCGCAGCATGAATGGCGCCCACCACCACGCCGAGAGAGCGAGTCCCAGGCCCAGCGCCACCGCCGCCCGCAACATCCCCCGGAGCTGAATGCGGCCCATCGCAGCCCAGACGACGAATTGCAGCCCGGCCAGGACGGGAAGCACCATCAACGCGAACGGGTGCGTCAAAACGGCGAGCGCGGAGAACACCGCCACTGCCCAGACCCGGCCCACGCCGCGCTCGTTGAACGTTCGGGGGAGCACGGCCAGCGCCGCGAGCACCCAGGCGACGCAGAAGCCGAAGGGCCAGACGCCGAGGTTGAGGTAGAAATACCAACCGCCGTTGAACAGCGCGCCGCGATCCCAGAGCAGCGCCACCGCGGCCGTCGCCACCGCGGGCCAAGCGCCGGCGATCCGGCGCACGAGCGCGAAGATGGAGATCGCATAGGTGACGAGGAACGCGAGGACCACGATCGAATAGGCGGCGTCCCAGCTCAGGCGGCCTCGAGCGATCCAATGGAGGGCGGCGATCGCGGCGCTGACCGCGGGAGGGTAGAACCCATTCGCCAGGTGCCCTCCGAACTGGAAGTCGCTCCAGCCGACCAGGCGCCCGCCGCGCAGCAGGCGCTCCGTTTCGACCGCGTTGGCGAGGTGGAAGTTGTGATCGTGCGAATGAGGCGGCAGTCCCACCAACAGCGAGGGGCAGACCAATAATGCGATCAGCACCACCGTGAGGTAGGGCAGTGCCCCGCGAAGTCTGGAAGGGCGAGCCCCCATCGACGCGAACGGATGGTCACCCCGCCGACTCTTGGCAAGTGAGGGCGACGCGTGCAGTCTCGGGATGAACGTATTTGCCCAGGCCCGGAGGCGGTCAGGCCGGTCGCGACTCGTTCGGAGCACGGCCATGAGGCTCCCCACGCCCTGGGAAGGCCGACGTCCTGCGCCGATTCTCTTGATTGAGCGCCAGAGCGGGGAGCCGGCCGCGGCGCAGCCCCAGGTTTTGTAAAATTGTTACGGTTTTTCGTAACGCGGGAGAAATGTCGCGCTTTGCTAGGAAAGATGGTTCCGAGGCGGGACCAGATCCCCGATGTTTACCGGCTCGGCTTGGGTGCTTCGGGGCTCGCCCTTGCCGATGAGTCGCTCGATGACGTCGAGCAGCTCTTCCAGCTCGAAGGGCTTGCTGAGGAAGCTCGACACGCCGAGCGGGCCCGCCCTCGACCGCGTCAAGAGCGCGCCGGCCTGGTGACTCGCGCTCATCATCACCACGGGAAGGGACTCGAACTCGCGCAGGGCGCGCACTTCCCGGATCAATTCCAACCCGTCGGCGACCGGCATCATGAAGTCGGTGAGCACCAGGTCCGGGTTCTCGCTTACCAGACAGGCGAGCCCATCCTTGCAGTTGTTCGCCGACGCGACGCGGTAGCCCTCTCGCTCCAGAAGGTCGGTCAGGCTTTCGACCAGGAGATCGTCATTATCCACGACAACGATGGTCTTCATTCCTGCCAATGAGATTCATCATGCCCGCCACCAGTTACGAGTGTGCCGGGAGGCGCGCGACCAAGCGGCTGGCGGCTCTCCGGTGCGCCTTTCAATTCTGCCGCGCGGCTTTCAGGATGATGTCCGCGTAGCGGTTCCGCGGGTCCTCCGGAGCGGTGCCATCGCGAAAGTAGAAAGTGTGGGAATCCCAGTCGTCCGGGCGCGAATCGTCGGCGAACATCCAGGGCGCCGAGCCCGCCAGCCCGCCTCGCCGGGAGCAGGCCAGCCAGCCACGGTAGATCGCCTGCCGCTCCGGAAGGCTGAATGCCCCGCGGTTCTTCAAACCGAATTCGCCGAACACGAGCGGCTTTCCGAGCTGCCGCGCGAGCTGCGCATGCCCCTCGAGCCACCGAGCGCCGGCGAGAGCCACGTCCTCTCGCTGCACGTTCCACGACTCGGGAAAGAAGTGGATGCTTCCGAAGTCGACCCACGGAGATTGAAGGTTCCGGGTGAAACCGCCAGCGTGCTCGAACAGCCGGGGGGCAACCCCGCGCCAATAGGCGGCGTCGTATCCCTGGTAGGAAAAGTCGAACCCCTCCTCTCCGGTGCCTAGCCACTTTCCAGGCGAGATCGATTTGACGGCCGCCCCGACTTCGTCGACCCAGGCGCGAAACGCGTCGCCGCGATCGTCGAGGCCGAGGTTGCGCGGCTCGTTCAAGAGCTCCCAGGCGAGCACCGCGGGATGGTCGCCATAGCGGATCCCCTCCAGGGCGCTTCGGCGATCCAGGATGCGGCGCACGTGCTGCAGATAGTGATCGATGACGGGTCGCTCGGTGAAGAAGCGCGGATCGCCCTCGAGCGGATGGGGCAATCCGGACCAGGCGACGTACTGTTTCGCTCCGCCGAAGTCGTTCCAGTAGTTGCCCAGCGGGAGGATGAGCTGGATGCCGTGCGCCGACGCGCGCGCGAGCACCAGGTCCAATCCTCGAAGCGCGACCTCGTCGTAGACCAGAGGGCCTACCTGGATCGCGGTGTCGCCGGCTTTTTCCGGGGCGTCGTTGAAGGCCCAGGTGCGGATGACGGTCACCCCCAGCGCATTGGCCTTCTGGAAGACTTCCTCCATCTCGGGGCTGGTCGTCAGCCCGGCGCGAATGGCCCTCGCGCCCGCCTCGTGGAGGAAATACGAGTTGACCGCGACGAAATACGGACGCCCGAGGGTGAGTGGGGAGGAATCGGCGCAAGTCGATGCCGCCGTTTCCAGTTCCTCGGTCGAAAGCTCCTGGCATCCGGCGAGCAGCGCCGAGCCGAAAAGCAACCAACTCAACCTCGGCAATAAACGCAACACCTATCCTTTCCCTAGTGGTTCCCGGCCCCCTTCAACCCGAACCGGATTGGAGCCTTCGCGCGTGCACCTTTGCAGTTTTGGCGCTTTGCCGGCAAGTCGCCGTCGACATGGGCGGAGCAAGCGCAAAGGCACGCCAGACGCCGGAACGCGACTCGCCGGCGATCAACAATCGCCCAGGGTGTCGGGTACACCACAGGTGAATGACGCCGCACTTCATTTTGGAGAGTCGCGTTCATAAATCGCCCGGCGGCCGGTGCTGTCCAGACGATTGCGAGCCCGCGCGATGGGGGCGGATTCTCGAAAATCTCGACTCGAGCGATTAGGGCTGCTTGTCTATATTGCGATCGTGTGCTGGGTGGCGGTCTATTCCTTCCGGCACCCGAGTTACAACTGGGACCTGATCGGCTACGTCGCGGCGATCGAATCAATCGATCACAAATCGGCGGCGGCGATTCGCCGTGCAACCTATGACGAGCTCGACGGCTCGCTGCCCCCTGACCAACTGCACGAGCTGAAATACGACGGCGGATACCGCCAGGCGGTCTTCGAGCATCCGGAGTACCTGGTGCAGCAGATACCCTTCTATTCGATCAAACCTGGGTATCTGGCTGTTTTGTATGGTCTGCACAAGACCGGACTTTCGATCCCCCGGGCCGCGGTCCTGGTTGCGATTGCCTCCTACCTGGCGATCTCTGTCCTGATCTGGCGCTGGGCGGCGCGGCGCATCGAGGACCGGCGCCTCTCGTTCGGGCTCTCGACCCTGTTGGCCCTCGCACGTCCGCTCGCTTTGACGGCGGGGTTGACCACTCCGGACGCGCTGTCGTCCGCGCTCGTCTTCTTCGGCCTCTATCTGATACTCGAGTTGCCTCTTACCGGCGTCGGCCTTTGCGTCCTGCTCGCGTCCAACTTCGTCAGAACAGACAATCTGATCATTTGCCTGCTCGTATCGGTGCTCATCATCAGCAGGCGACGGAGCTGGAAGATTCTATTTCGAACGTCGGCTTTTGCCGTTCTTTGTACCGTCGTGGTGAAGCTGATCAACAGCCTTACCGGCAATTACGGCTGGCGGACGCTCGTTTATCAGACATTCGTTGCGCCATTGCCCAATCCTGACGAAGTCAGGCCGGATCTGACCACAGGAATGTACGCAAAACTCCTGCTTTCCGGTTTGTCGTCCATCCACTACAGCTATGCCATTGCGATGTTCCTCTTTCTTATCGGGGGAGCGATCGCGCTGCGCGCGGCGGGGCATCGACTGGCGTGGGGGCCCGGCGCACAAGGCACGGTCCTGATCACGGCGTCGATGTTGCTCCACTTTCTTCTCTTTCCTGTTTTCTGGGACCGCTACTTGCTTGGGCACTATTTGGCATTCGTCTTCATGTCCACGCGACTGCTCAAGGAGTCAGCGACGGCGCACGTGATGACCCATCGTCTTGTGCCGATGCCCGAGCCTTCGAGCGTCCCCGAGGCGCCGAGCCCACAGAGTCTGCCTGTAGCCTGATCAGGGGTTTCGCCTTCCGGAGCGACGCCGCCGATTGCACGTGCGACGCCAATGCCTGGCCTTCACCACGCTGGCCGTGGTCGAAATGTGAACTTCAATGTCGATTCGATGAAGTAGTTGCAGGGGCGCTGCGGGCACTTTTCATCCCGGCCGCCGCGGGTAGGATCGCCGCAATCGCGGAGGGACTGCCGATGACGCCACTTGCACTTCCGATCGCCGCGCTGGCGATCGCCCACGGAATCGCGGAGCCGGAGCACGCGCATCGCCCGCGCTTTCCCATCCGGCACGTGATCTTCGTGGTGAAGGAGAACCGGACGTTCGACAATTACTTCGGGAAATTACCTGGGGCGGACGGGGCGACCTCGGGGCGGATCTCCGACGGGACGGTGATTCCGCTCGGGCGGCTTCCCGACGGGCCGCAGGGCGCCAATCATTCCTGGGACGCGGCGCTGCTCGCCTACGACGACGGTAAGATGGACCGCTTCGATCTCATCCCGGGCTCGATGGGGGGCGCGCTGAACATGGTCCAGGCCAGCGAGGAGGACATTCCCAATTACTGGAGGCTCGCGCGCGAGTTCGTGCTCTCCGACAACTTCTTCTCCAGCCTGCACGGCCCGAGCTTCCCCAACCACCTGTATACCATTGCCGCCCAGAGCGGCGGCTCGCAGGACAATCCGCGCACGTTCCCCGATTCGGCGGATGCGCCGCTGGTGGATCCCTGCCTGTCTTCGCTGTCCTGTCCATTCCCGGGAGTGCCCGGTCTGGAGCCGTCAGACATCCCGCCGTTCGTGGATCCGCGAAGCGCGGTGTGGGGTTGCGATTCGGATCGCAAGTCGAAGGTCGCCGTCCTCGACCAGGAGGGCGAGGTCGAGGAGATCTACCCCTGCTTCGACTTTCCGACCCTCGGCGACGAGCTGAGCGAGGCCGGTGTGAGCTGGAAGATGTATGCCCCGCCCGCGCCCGATGATCCGGACCATCTGCAGAACGGCTACCAGTGGACCGCCTACGATGCGATCCGCCACATCCGCGATTCCGACGAGTGGCGCGAGCACGTCGTTCCCACCGAGCAGTTCGTGGAGGACGCGCGCGCCGGAAGGCTCCCCGCGGTGAGCTGGGTCTCCATCCCCATCGGCGTGACTGAGCACCCGCCCTGGCCGATCTGCGACGGCGAGAACTGGACCGTCAGCCTGATCCAGGCGCTCGCCGCGGGGCCGCATTGGAGGCACAGCGCGATGTTCATCACCTGGGATGACTTCGGCGGGTTCTACGATCACGTCGCGCCCACGCAGATCGACCGGTACGGGCTCGGCTTCCGGGTGCCGCTGCTCGTCGTCTCGCCCTACGCCAGGCGCGGCTTCATCGATCATTCGCGCGCCGAGTTCTCCAGCGTGCTCAAGTTCATCGAGACCAATTGGGATCTGGAAGCCCTCACCGAACGCGATGCCGATTCGATCGACATGACCCAGGTATTCGACTTCGATCAGCGCCCGCGGCAGCCGCCGCGCCTCGAGCAGCGCAGCGACTGCACCCAGTACTGATCGGACTTTCAATCACTGGCGAGCGCGTAGCAGGAATTTTGCAACAGCCTGCTGCTAACGGCGCGTGTCGTTGATCAACACCAAGACGCAGTTCCGGCTGGTCGCCGCCAGGTCGGGACGCCCATCGCCATTGAAATCGCCTACCGTTACGAACCCGCTTGCGGCTGCAAACCTCCGCGGCGCCTGAAAGGTGCCATCGCCGTTGCCCAGGAGCAGTGCAACCGAAGAAGACGAGTCAGCGATGCTCACCGCCAGGTCCGGCACCCCATCGCCATTGAAATCGCCCGCCGCAGCGGTGTCAGGAAGACTGCCCGCGGCGAAGCTCCGCGAGGCCTGGAAGGTGCCATCACCGTTGCCCAGGAGCACCGAGACGTCGCTGGAAACGCGGTTGGTCACCGCCAGGTCCGGCATCCCATCGCCATTGAAATCTTCCACCACGATGAACTGGGGAACGTTCCCGATCGTGAAGCGCCGGGCCGCCTGGAAAGTCCCATCCCCGTTCCCCAACAGCACGGAGACTTGACTGGACGACCAGTAGGTCACGGCCAGGTCCGCGGCTCCGTCGCCATCAAAGTCCCCCAGCGCCACGAAGGTCGGATTCGTGCCTTGAGCGAAGGTCTGCGCCGCCTGGAAGGTGCCATCCCCGTTCCCCAAAAGCACCGACACGCCTCCGGCGTAGGTTGGCCACATTCCCTGGAAAGCAACGGCCAAATCCAGACGGCCGTCGCCATTGAAGTCGCCCACGGCAATGGACTGAGGAAAGTTGCCGGTACCGAAGCTCCGCGCCGTACGGAAGGTCCCATCCCCGTTGCCCAAGAGCACGGTGACCGAACCCGGGGAGATCCAGTTGGCCACGGCCAAGTCGGGTACTCCGTCGCCATTGAAATCGCCCACCGCTACGAAGTGCGGACCGGGCCCCCCCGAGACGGTGCGCGGCCCCTGGAAAGTCCCATCCCCGTTGCCCAAAAACACCGAGATAAAAACGTTGGCCACGGCCAAATCCAGACGGCCATCGCCATTGAAATCGCCGACCGCAACCGACTGAGGGGCGGATGTGGTCGCAAATGTTCGCCCGGCCTCGAAGGTTCCGTCCCCGTCGCCCAGGAGCACCGAGACGCTCCCGGCGTAGAAGTTGGCCAGGGCCAGGTCCTGCCGTCCGTCGCCGTCGAAGTCGGCCACCGCCACGGACCTTGGACTCCACCCCGAGCCGAAGTTCCGCGCCTCCTGGAAGTTGCCATCCCCGTTCCCCAACAGCACCGAGAGGTCATCGGACTCGGCGTTGGCTACAACCAAATCCGGGAGCCCGTCGCCATTGAAGTCGCCCACCGCAACGTGCCACGAGCTCGTACCGGTTCGGAAGCTCCGCGCGGCTTGGAAACTCCCGTCCCCATTCCCCAGGAGGACCACGACACTCCCGTCTTCGTAGGACGGAAATGTCCCAGCGCTGGCGACGGCCAGGTCCGGGACCCCGTCCCCATTGAAATCGCCGACGGTCACGGAGATGGGAGTGGTGATGACCTGGATGCTCCGCGCGGCCTGGAACGTGCCATCTCCGTTCCCGAGGAGTACCGAAATGTCTTGGGAATTCCCGCCGACAACGGCCAGGTCTTGCAAGCCGTCCCCGTTGAAGTCGCCTACCGCTAAGGACCGGGGAAATTCTCGTGCCTCGATGCTCCGCGCGGGCTGGAAGCTCCCATCCCCATTCCCCAACAGCACGGAGATGTCGTTGGAATACTGATTGGCCACGGCCAGATCTTGCGCCCCGTCCCCATTGAAATCGCCCACCGCAACCGACAGGGGAAAGATCCCGACAGCAAATCTGCGCGCGGCCTGGAAGCTCCCGTCCCCGTTCCCCAGGAGCACGACCGCGCTTCCAGGGGTGACATCCTCGGCGAGGACCACCGCAAGGTCCGCTATCCCATCGCCATTAAAGTCGCCGGTCACGATGAAGCGAGGGAAGCGCCCGACCTCGAAATTGCCCGCGACCTGGAAGCCCCCATCTCCCCTCCCCAAAAGCACGACGACGCTCCCGTCTTGGTACAGGGGATATGTCCCATCGCTGGCAACGGCCAGGTCCGGCACGCCGTCGCCATTGAAGTCGCCCACTGCTACAAACGATGTCGCTCTGCCAACTTCAAAATCGTGGCGCGCGATGAAGGACACGTCTTGCGCGCGCGCGGCCTGAGCGACAAGCAGAGTCGAAAGCAACAGCCCTGAGCAGATTTGTCGAACTCTCTTGTTCCAGGTTCTCATCGGTGCCCCTCCCGCGCGGAAAATCGAGCTCAACGGATTGTTCTGGCTCTTAGCGTCGCTCACGTCAAGACGGGCCTCACTGCGTGGGCCACCTTCGGCATTCCGACGATTCGGCAACCAACAACGGTCCGCGCGCGCCAAAGTGCAAACATCACATCGCTGTAACAATACGATCGCTTCATTGAATAAGGGTCTTTCGCAATGCGGCCATGACTCTTGGTGTTGGCGGCGATGCCCTGTTGCCCCCGGCCGATCGCGCGCGGCATCGACCTTGCTTGAGTCGGTCGCATGCAGCTTGCGGTGATGCGATATTTCTGGACGACCTACGTCGCCCTGGCTTGCGTCGCGGGTTTGATCGCCTCCCAGATGGTTCGAGTGTCGCTCGAGTCAAATCCTCCCCCGAGCCGGGGGCAAACGTGGACTGCGAAACCCGTTCAGATCGTCGATCCGGCACCCCTGGACACCCCGCGCCTGGCCAACTTGATCGGCCTTCGGCCCCGTCCAGTCGACGAGACGGTGTCCCAGCCGTCGGAGGACTCTGCTCCGTCTCGAAGCGGCCTGGCCGTGAGGCTCATCGGAACGTTGAGCGGGGTCGCCCGTCGATGGCTGGTTGCCTCGCTCGATGTCCGGGGCAAAGCGCATTCCTACGGAATCGGCGACGAGATCGAAGGCGCGAGCATCATCGACATCGAACGCGACCGGGTGATCGTCTGGAACCAATCCAGACAGGAATTCATCGATCGCGGCTCGCCGACGCAAACCATCCGAGACGAGTCGAGATCCGGAGCTCCAGCCCCTCAGGGCGTCGGCACCGGCATCCGCCCCTTGTCGCCCACCGAGTACGAGGTGCCGCGCGCGGAGCTCGACAACATTCTCGGCGATATCGATAAAATCGCGACTCAAGCGCGCAGCGTTCCGGTGATCAAAGACGGTCGGATGCAGGGCCTGCGCCTGTTCGCAATCCGGCCGGATTCGGTGTACCAGCGGCTGGGAATCAGCAATGGTGATGTGATCACCCGCATCAATGGGGAACAGCTCGACAGCATTTCGAGGGGTTTGCAGCTCTTCGCCAACCTTCGCGATACCCGTCGGATCGACGTCGAGCTCGAACGCAGCGGAGCGCTCAGCCGGAAAACCTATTACGTTCGCTAGCAGGACCGATACAAAGCAGGTGGGCTGCGCGGCAGTTTTTGAACACCCTGCCAAGGGAGAAAGAGTAGGTTTGCACGAATGGATCGGCTTCCAACCTCGACGCCACGTCCCCAGGACGAGGCGTTGATTCGCTGCCCCTGGGCGAGGAACGACCTCGCCAGGCAGTATCACGACGATGAGTGGGGCGTTCCACTGCACGACGATCGCGGTCTTTTCGAGTTCCTCGTCCTCGAGGGCGCGCAGGCCGGGCTCAGCTGGGAGACGATCCTCAAGAAGCGCGACAACTATCGCCTGGCCTTCAGCGGTTTCGACCCCAAGAAGGTCGCCCGATACGACCGGCGGAAGGTGAAGTCCCTTCTGAGCGACGAAGGCATCGTGCGCAACCGGTTGAAGATCTCCTCGGCGATCGAGAACGCCAAGGCATTTCTCGCCGTGCAAGACGAGTTCGGCTCGTTCGATCGGTACATCTGGGGTTTCGTCGGGGGCAAGCCGCGGGTGAATCGGTGGAAGACGATGGCCAAGGTGCCCAGCCGGAGCGCCGAATCCGACGCGATGAGTCGAGACCTCAAGGAGCGGGGGTTCAAGTTCGTCGGCACGACCATCTGCTACGCGTTCATGCAGGGCACGGGACTCGTGAACGACCACGTCGTGGAGTGCTTTCGCTACCGCCAGATTTCTGGTGCAGGACCGTCTTAATACATCTGCTACGCGTTCATGCAGGCCACGGGACTCATGAACGACCACGTCGTGGAGTGGTTTCGCTATCGCCAGATCGCCGGTTGAGGCGTTCGGGAGCGCAGGTCAATTCGCTTGCAGGATCGCCTGCGGCAGCGAAGAAGATCGGGGAATGTGGCCATCGATCCCTCCACCGTCGCCTCGCCCCGAATTACGGGGCGACCGCTCGAACCACGGCGTTGTTCGTCGTGATCACCAGATCGCCAGTCGGCGTGAGCGCTACCCCTCTGGGAAAAGCGAGCAGACCGGGTAAGGGTCCGGGCACGATGCCGCCGACCTCCGGCTGACCCACCACGGTCTTTACCACGCCGTCCGGAGTGATCTTTCGAATCGTGTGATTGCGATTGTCCGCGACGTAGACAATTCCCGCCCCGTCCACGGCAATGGCGGTCGGTTGCGCGAACCGTGCCGCGGCGCCGACCCCGTCGGCGCTCCCATAATTTCGCGCGACACCCGCGAGCGTAGAGACCACGGCGCCCGGTGTAATCTTCCGGATGGTGTTGTTGTATGAGTCCGCCACGTAGACATTCCCCGCGGCATCCACCGCGACCCCGGTCGGATTCGAGAAGAGCGCGGCAGAGGCAATCCCGTCCGCGCTTCCCTGTACGGTCGCGTGCCCGGCCAGCGTGATCACCGCCCCGGTCGGTGAAATCTTGCGGATGGTGTCGTTCCCCGAGTC
>Ga0070708_100000404_pt1 | contig 32396 bp, 31 predicted proteins | sample KBSK5503metaG_FD_65469 | JGI IMG/M metagenome (GOLD analysis project Ga0070708, IMG submission 65469) | Corn, switchgrass and miscanthus rhizosphere microbial communities from Kellogg Biological Station, Michigan, USA - KBS K5-50-3 metaG | ecosystem: Host-associated > Plants > Roots >... | reverse complement strand
CGCGATCGCGATGCTGGCAACCGCCAGCAGGTAGACGGGGGATGCGGGGTGGATCCCCGCCCCGTACTCGAGCAGGCCGACCACCACGGTCGCTGCGGCGAGGGCAAGGAGAAGCCCGGCAAGCGTGCGCGCAACCCGCCCCCAGCTCCCGCTCCTCCAGTGCATGGCTCACATGCTACCGACGGGGTTCTGGCGGAGTCCGAGCGGGCGGGCGCCTACCCGACGGTCGTTATTGGCGCAGGAGCGGGCTCGGGGCGGCCCAAGAGGAAGCCCTGGCCGAAGGTGACGCCCAGCAGGCGGAGGGTGCGACGCTCGTCCTCGGTCTCGATCCCTTCGGCCACGAGGACGCAATCGGTCTGGCGCGAGAAATAGACCATCCCCGCAATCAGCGCCTGTCGGGCGGGATCACTGTCGACGCCACGGACAAGCCGCATGTCCAGTTTCACGTATCGCGGGTGCAGCTCGATGATGTGCCGCAGCGAGGCGAAGCCGGCGCCCGCGTCGTCGACCGCGAGGCTGGTCGGAACAGGGAGTCGGTCGAGTGCCTCGCGGACCACCTCGTAATCGTGAATTTCCGACCGCTCGGTCAGCTCGAGCACGAGCGGTCGGCCATCGAGCTTCGCGAAGAGCGGTGTCGTCGCCGGGTCACCGACGATCGCCGGTGAGACATTCAAGCTCAGCCATCGGCCGGCGGGCAGGGAGTGCGCCGCCTCGATTGCCGCGGACAGCGTCGCGAGCTCGAGCTCCCGCCCGAGGCCCGCCGCCTCGGCATCGGCGAACCGACGCTCGGGAAGGGTCCCATCGTGGAAGCGCATGAGCGCCTCGTAGCCGACGATGCTCCGGCTCTCGAGCTCGACGACCGGCTGGAAGTATGGCGTGAATGCGCGCTCGTTGATCGCCCGACGGATGGGCGCGGTGGCATCGGCCTGCGCACGCCGCTGGCTCAGCTCGGGAACGAGGAGCGCCGCCGCGATCGCCGCGTACTCGGCGAGCGCCGGGAGCCAGCCTGTCACCTCCTCGACGCTGACGCGGGAGGTCGTGCCGGCGACCAGCAGCCCATACACCTCGCCGTCCACGCCAAACGGAACGTATGCAGTGGTCGTGAGGCCCGACTCCAGCCACCTCCGCCGGTATTCCTCGTCGCCGGAACGCGCAACCCACTCATCGATCCATGGCCCGGTAGCGCTCTCGCGCAGGTAGGCCGCGCGGTCTGCAGGCATGGCATGACCAACGGTCAGCGGCGCTCCCGGAGGAGCCACGATGGCCAACGGAACGACCGATCCGTCATGCTCGAAGCTGACGATGCCGGCGACGTCCAGGTGCCGGATGCGCGGCAGCTCGGCGCAGATCGCCGCCGCCGTATCCTCCGCGGTCGCGCGAGGTTGCAGCCGCTGCAGCGACTTCGCGATCTGGGTTCGCTCGCGACGCGACTCGCGCAGCGCCATCTCGACGCCGCGCTCCCTGGTGACGTCGAACATGACTCCATGCACGGATCGTCCCCCGTCGGCCTCCTCGATGGCGACGCCCTCGTCGCGCACCCAGACCCAGTGCCCATCGCGCGCCTTGAGCCGATAGGTCGACATGAATGGTTCGTCCGATTCCTTGCCATCCTTCAGAGTCGCGAGTGCGAGCTCGCGGTCGCGCGGATGGATGCGATCGCGCCACCGGTCAAACGTCCATTCGTCCGGACGGTATCCGAGGATCGCCTCGATGCGCGGGCTGATGAATCGAACGGCGCCACCGATCTCAGAAATATATGCGACGCCTGGCAGCCGCTCGACGAGCGACCGGTACCGAGTCTCAGCCTCGGTGCGCGCCGCCTCGGCCTCGCGCTCCCGGCTCAGGTCGCGCACGAAGCCGGCGAAGGTCGGCCCGTCGACGCCTCGCGCCGCGAGCTGGGTGACAGTCAGCTCGACGGGGAACTCGTGGCCGTCCCGATGGAGCGCCTCGATCTCGAGGCGGGTATCGAGGATTGGGCCGTCGCCCGTGATCAGGAGATGACGCAACCCGGCCTCATGGGCGGGCCGATAGCGTTTGGGGATGACGAGATTGGAGAGCCGCTGGCCAACGGCATCCGCCGCACCCCATCCGAATGTGGCTTCGGCGCGCGCGTTCCAGGCCAGGATGCGGCCCGCGCCGTCCATCACCACCACCGCGTCGAGCGTTGCGTCGAAGAGCTGCCCGAGCATGCCGAGCGGCACAGCCGTTGACGCCTCGAGGGCGCGGAGGCGACGCTGCGGGGCGATGGCTGCGGCTGCCCCTTCGGCGCCGGAGCGTGCCGGGACAGACCCAACCGCGCGTCGCGGCTTTCGACGTTGTGTGCGGCGAGGCTGCAGCATTCGACCAACGGTAGGCCCCGCGTGCGGAGGGTCGCCATGACCCGTGCGTACCATGCGCCGCCCCGACTTGACTCACGCCTCGCACCAAGGGTGGCGACGTTCGCCCGGTAGACTGGGCGCCGCATGTCTCTCATCGCCGCCCGCGGCCTCACCCATCGCTACCCCGGAAACATCACCGCTCTCGATGCGCTGACGCTGGACGTCGAGCCGGGAATCATCGGCCTCGTCGGCGCGAATGGAGCCGGCAAGAGCACCTTCCTGAAGATCCTGCTCGGACTTATCACCCCCACGAGCGGCGAAGCCTCGGTGCTGGGCCTCGACGTTCGGCGCAACGGCACGCAGATCCGCGCCCTGGTGGGTTATTTGCCTGAGCACGACTGCCTGCCCCCCGACGTCTCGGCAACCGAGTTCGTGACGCACATGGGGCGCATGTCCGGCCTCCCCGCCTCCGGTGCGCGCGAGCGGGCGGCTGACGTGCTCCGCCACTGCGGCCTCTACGAGGAACGCTATCGGCCGATCAGCGGCTACTCGACCGGGATGAAGCAGCGGGTCAAGCTCGCCCAGGCGCTCGTCCATGATCCGAAGCTCCTGCTCCTCGACGAACCGACCAACGGCCTCGATCCCGCCGGTCGCGACGAGATGCTTGAGCTGATCCATCGGACTGGAGCGGAGTTCGGGATTGCGACGGTCGTCGCCAGTCACCTGCTGGGCGAGATCGAGCGGGTCTGCACCTTCCTGCTGGCCATCGACGCGGGCCGGCTCTTGCGCGCCGCACCCCTGGCCACGTTCACCGAGCGGACGGGAACCCTGGCCGTCGAGGTCGAGGATGGGGCCGATGCGCTCGCGGAACGCCTGACCGTGGCAGGATTCACGGCGCATGTCGAGCCGCCGCGAACGGTCCTCGTCGACTGTCCCGACGAGCGACCCTACGACGTGGTGCGCGACGCCGTCGCCGACCTTGGGCTGGCGCTCGTCCGGCTCGAGCAGCGGCGCCACCGGCTCGAAGATCTCTTCAGCGACGAGGCGGTCGATGACGCTGCCTGACACGAGCGCGATCTATGACCTTGGCTATCGCGGATACGACGGCCCGCGCCTCGGGCGGCGCGCCGCCGTCTGGGCACTCTTTGTGGCCAGCTGGAGGGCCGCCTGGGGCCTGGGACGCAGCGGCCGCGCCAAGATCGTGCCGTGGGGGGTCCTCGGATTCGCGTCGCTGCCCGCGGTCATCCAGAGCGCGGTGAACGCTACCGCCGGACCCATTGCGGCTCGTGCGTCGGACATCACCTACGACAACTACCTGTGGGCCGTCAGCATCCTCGTCTTCATCTTCCTCGCGGCGCAGGCCCCCGAGCTGCTCGGCGGTGACCAGCGGCATCGGGTGCTGGCGCTCTATTTCGCTCACGCCCTCGAGCGCGTCGACTACGCGATCGCCAAGCTGGGGGCCATGGTCGTCAGCCTGCTGATGCTCACGATCGCACCGCTGCTGATCTTGTTCCTGGGGCTGACCTTCGCCTCGACCGATCTGGCAGCCGGTTTCCGCGACCAGTTCGGCAAGCTGCCGCAGATCCTGGTCACCGGTGCCGTCTACGCCTTCCTCTTCTCGGCGGTCGGCATGGCGATCGCCGCGTTCACGCCGCGGCGCGCGTACGCGACCGGCGCGATCGTGGCCGTCTTCCTGGTGGGCACCGGGCTCCAGGCGCTGCTGAGGCGCGCCGGCGGGTCGATTGGTGACTGGCCGGTCCTGCTCGACGTCAATGCGGTGGCGGAGGGCGTGCGGCATTCGCTCTTTGGGGGCAACGCCAATGGTCCGGTCTCGCTGGTGACGATCCCGAACAGCGGTTACTTCGCGGCCTTCGCCGCGGTGGTCATCGTCGGATACGTGGTCTACTTCTGGCGCTATCAGCGGATCCAGGCGTGACCGCTCCTGTCGAGCTCGCCGCCGTGTCGCGCTGGTACGGCAACGTCGTGGCGGTCAACGAGATCAGCTTCGAGCTCAGAGCCGGGGTGACCGGGCTGCTCGGCCCCAATGGTGCGGGCAAGAGCACGCTCCTGCATTTGATTGCCGGGTTCTTGGCCCCGTCGGCGGGCACGGTGACCGTCGACGGCCATCCGGCCTTCGGCGACCCCGAGGTGTATCGCCGCATAGGGCTCGTCCCCGAGCGCGAGGCGGTCTATCCATTCCTGACCGGCCGGGAGTTCGTGGAGGCCAACGCCCGACTCCAGGGCGTCGCGGATCCCGTGGGGGCGACCGCCCGCGCCATCGAGCAGGTCGATCTTTCCGACGTCCAGGACCGGCGCGTGGGCACCTATTCGAAGGGAATGCGCCAACGGGCCAAGGTCGCCGCGGCGCTCGTTCATGACCCGTCGATCCTGCTTCTCGACGAGCCGTTCAACGGCATGGACCCCCGGCAGCGGCTCCACACGATGGAGCTGCTGCGCAGCCTCGGCGAAAACGGGCGCACGATCCTCTTCTCGAGCCACATCCTCGAGGAGGTCGAGCGCGTCGCCGGCAGGATCCTGGTGATCGTCGCTGGGCGGCTGGCGGCCTCCGGCGACTTTCGCTCGATTCGCCGCCTGATGACCGATCGCCCGCACACCTTCACGCTCCGCTCGTCGAACGACCGGGGCCTGGCGTCCGCACTCCTCGACGAGCCGGCGGTGAGCGGGGTAACCCTGGACGACGGGGTGCTCGTGGTGCGCGCCGCCGACTTCGGCACCTTCAGTCGCGCCGTCAGCGGCCGCGCCCGTCGCGCAGGCATCAGCCTCTACGAGCTGCTCCCCACCGACGAGTCCCTCGAATCGGTCTTCAGCTACCTCGTTCGCGGGTGATGAGCAGGCCGTGAACCTGGTGATTGCCCGGATAACGCTCCGGCAGCTTCTCAGCCGAAGGCGGACCCTGCTCCTCCTCCTGCTCGGCGGGATCGTGCTCGTGGTGGCGTTCGTTCGGCGCATCTCCGGCGACACCTCCGGCGGCACCTCTGATACGCGCTTCACCGCCGATCTGCTCAGCACGCTGGGTATCGCGACGCTGATGCCGCTCGTGGCACTCATCTTCGGCACCGGGGCGATGGGCGCGGAGCTCGAGGAAGGGACGGCCGTCTACATCCTGGCCAAGCCTGTCTCGCGCCTCTCGGTAGCGTTCACCAAGCTCAGTGTCGCGATCGTCTGCAGCATCCTCCTCACGAGCGTACCGATCCTCCTCGCGGGCCTCCTGTCGGGCGGGCCGGACGGCCCGGCCCTGGCGGTCGGCTTTGCGGTTGCAGCGGCCGTCGGGTCCGCCGTCTACTGCGCAATCTTCATGGCCTTGAGCCTCGTTACCGGGCGCGCCTTCGTGTTTGGCCTTGCCTACGTCCTGGTCTGGGAGAGCTTCCTGGCCGGCCTCTTCGCCGGAACGCGAACGCTATCGGTCCGCGAGCAGACGCTCGCCTTTGCCGCGGCCCTTGCCAAACCTCCGGCCGACGTCTTTAAGGCAGATCTCCCGCTCGGGACGGCCGTCGTGGTGGCCGTCGTCGTCGCTGCGCTGGCGCTGGCGATCACCGTGCGGCGCATGGCGCGCATCGAGATCGCTGGCGAGGTCACCTAGGCCGTGCGGCCCTGGTCATATCCGATGTCGGGGCGGCTCGACGAGCTCTGGATCGACAGCCAGGCGCTCACCGGCAACCCGCTCGGCGACCCTCATCGGCGCCCGCTCTACGTGTGGGCACCGCCGGACTACGACAAAGCGACGGACCGCCGGTACCCCACGATCTACCTGCTCCAGGGATTCACCGGCCAGGTCGACATGTGGCGCAACCGTAGTGCCTTTCGCCCGAATGTCATCGAAGCTCTCGATGCCCTTTTCGCTGGCGACGAAGTGCCGCCGGCGCTGCTCGTCTACGTCGACGCCTGGACGAGCCTGGGCGGAGCACAGTTCCTCGACTCTCCGGGGACCGGTCGCTACCACACCTACCTGTGCGACGAGGTGGTCCCGTTCGTCGACGCACGGTATCGCACCCTCGCCGACCGCGAGCACCGCGGGATCAGCGGCCACAGCAGTGGCGGGTACGGGGCGATCGTCACCTCCATGCTCCGGCCGGATCTCTTCGGCGCGTTCGCGACTCACGCCGGTGACGCGCTCTTCGAGAATTGCTACCTGCCCGATGTGCGGCGCGCCGTTCGGCTGCTCCGCGACGAGTACCGCGGCAGCGTCGAGCAGTTCGTGGCCCGATTCCGGTTAGGACGTCAGCGCCCGACCATGTCCAACGCGGAAGGCGCAGTCCTGAACACCTACGCCATGGCGGCCTGCTACAGCGCCGATCCGGATGGGACCGTCCAGCTACCAGTCGACGTGGTCACCGGCGCGCTGCGGCCCGACGTCTGGGAGCGGTGGCTGGCATGGGATCCGGTGCGCATGGTGAGCCATTACGCTCCCGACCTGCGCTCGATGCGCGGGATCTGGATCGACGCCGGGCGATCGGACGACTTCTACCTCGACCTGGGAGCTGTCGCGCTCCGCCGCGAGCTCAGGCGAATCCGCGTCTCCCCAAGCGCCGTCCACTTCGAGCTGTTCGAGGGAGGACACTCCGGGATCGAGTGGCGCTACCCGCTCGCGATCCGCTGGCTTTTGGAGCGCCCCGCGGCCTAGGCGGCGACCACTCGATTGCGACCGGCGCGCTTGGCCATGAAGAGCGCGACGTCAACCGTTCGGAGGAGGACGTCGCGCGTCGGATTCTCCTCGTCGAGGGCTGCACAACCGGCCGAGACTGTGACGTGGAGTGGCGTCCCGTCCTCGCCGGTCACCTTACGCTCCGCGATCTGGATGCGGACCTCGTCGGCGATGCGCTGCGCATCCTCGAGCCCGGCGCCATCAAGGACGGCTACGAATTCCTCGCCGCCGAAGCGCGCCACGAGATCGCTGGCCCGGAATCGGCTCACGAGCACCTCGCTGAAGGCGCGCAGGACCAGGTCTCCGACCTGATGACCGTGAAGCTTGTTGAACGAACCGAATTGGTCGAGATCGAAGAGAATCGCCGAAAGCGGTCGTCCTCCCCCAATGCGCTCCCGCCGATGCGCGGCGAGCAGCCGCTCGAGAGCCTCGTCGAAGTAGCGACGATTGTGGAGGCCGGTGAGCGCGTCACGGATGGCGAGCTCCTCGACCTCCGCGTGGAGCAAGGCATTCGCGATCGCCAGCGAGGCGTGCCCAGCCAGCAGGGCCATGGCCTCGAGCTCGATTGGTCGAAAGTGCGCCTCTTGATCCGTCCGCGCGATGGCGATGGCGCCCAGCACGTCCGTCCCGCGCAGGAGCGGAATCCCGGCTCCGGTTCGAACGGTGATGATCGAATCGCGCGGGACCGTTGATGGATAGGAATCGAGCTTGAAATTCTCGTCGACGACCATCGTGCGGTCGTGGATTGCGCGTCCGGTGAGGCCCTCGCCTGGCATTACCTGGATCCCCGCCATCGATTCATCGACGCCCTTGGCCGCGCGGATCAAGTACCGTCCGGTGGCCGGGTCCCGGGTGGTGACCACCACGAGGTCGGCGCTCACCACCCGGTCGGTCCACTCGACGATGCTCGCGCACAGCTGATCGAGCTCCAGCGACCCGCTGAGAGCCTCGGTGAACTCGTGGAGATTGCGGAAAAGGGTGGCTCGCTCGGCGAGGGCCTTCCGGTCCATGGAGAGGGCGACCACCGTCGCAACGCGATCCGCGAGGACGGCGATCAGGTCGCGATCGGTATGGTCGAGTGGCGAGGTCGCTTCGACGTTCAGGATGCCGAGCAGCTGATCGCCCACGATCAGGGGCGCGCAGATCTCGCTCACCACACCCTCGTGCACGGCGACGTAATCGGGATCTTCGGCGACGTTGGGCAGGTATGCGAGCTGGCGGCTGGAGGCAACCCGTCCCATCACTCCGCGCGTGGCGGGGATCACGTCCGGCGTGCCCGAGGCGTAGTTGCGCTGCGAGCCGCGACGCAGCACCTCGCCATCCCACAGGTAGATCGAGACATATCGGTAACCGATGCGGTCGACCAGGACGTCCAGGACGCGGTCGAGCAGCACGTCGTCCGGGCCCCCGGCGGCAACCAACCTGCCGACCGCCTCCATGGCTGCTATCTGACGCGAACGGCGCCGCTCGCCGACAAGGGCGGCGCGGAGCTGTCCGCCCGCGCGGCGCCGGTCTCGCATCAGCTGTCGGGTGGCCGTGGCGAGCAGGATGCCGACCCCCGCATATCCAACGCCACGCAGGGCCACGGCGCTGCTGCTACCCAGGTCGCTGAGCTCCGGCGCGAGGAAGATGGCTGACGCCAGGAGGCCAAGGACGATCCCCTGGCGCAGCCCAAGGGCCGAGGCGGCGACGATCACCGGAAGGTAGAGGACAGCCAGCGGGCGGACCTGCCCGCCAACGGCATCGGTGAGTAAGGCGACGTAGGCGAGCGCGACGGCCAGGCGTAGGAAGGACCATCCCAGGTCGGTGAGGAATCGGCGGCTCGAGGGGATCAGCCCCAGGATCGCCTGGATACCGATGAATGCGCTGCTCAGGAGCAGCACTGCCGCCATGTCTCGCGGGTTTCGCTCCAGGATGGCGACCACAAGGGCGATCGGAGCAATCAACCCGGTGTACATGAAGTAGAGGTCTCGCGTCAGACGGCGCGGAATCCATCGTCGCGCGGTTCTGCTCCGCCTGCGTCGACGTGACGTGACAGATGCGACGTCCCGGTGTTGCGTGCGAGCCATGGATCGCGACCCTACCGGACCGCACCGGACCGGGACCATCGACCGGAAGTACGGGGTGCGGCGAATCCGCTGCGTGCATGGCGGCTCGCAGGCCAGCGGTCAGGGTCGCCCACTGGCGCATCGGTCACCGCAGTGCAAGACTGCACGTTCCTCGGAGGTGCGCATGCACATCGACGGCAAGATCGGGGGCTGGGGCAGGACGGAGGACCTGCCTCTGACGTCCCCGTTCCCACCCATTGCCGACTACGGGTTCCTCTCGGACTGCGAGACGACGGCGCTCGTCGCGCCGAGCGGCAACGTCGAGTGGCTCTGCCTCCCGCGCATGGATTCGCCGAGCGTCTTTGGCGCGATCCTGGACCGCGATGCCGGCGGCTTTCGATTCGGTCCGTCCGAGGTCTTCGTTCCCGCTGCGCGCCGCTACCTGCCCGGCACAATGGTGCTGGAGACGAGCTGGAACACTCCCACCGGCTGGATCATCGTTCGCGACCTCCTACTCGTGGGCCCCTGGCGCCACGACAAGGATCACTCCGGGACGTACCGCCGGGCTCCGACCGACTACGAGGCAGACCATGTCCTGCTGCGCCACGCTCGGTGCGTGAATGGGGAAGTGCAACTGACGCTCGATTGCGAGCCGGTGTTCGACTATGGGCGCACCATCGGCAGCTGGGAGTGGACCGGCCAGGGCTATCACCAGGGAATCTGCCGCGCGGAAGGCATCGAACCGGCGCTGACCCTGACCAGCGACCTGAACATCGGATTCGAAGGACCGCGCGCGCTGGCCCGGACCCTGATCAAGGAGGGCGAGACCCGCTTCGTTGCGCTCAGCTGGGGCAAGACCCCCCCGCCGTTGTCCTGCGATGAGTCCTATCCGCGCCTGGTATGGACGGCGCACCACTGGCAGCACTGGCTCGCCCGCGGCCATTTTCCCGACCACCCCTGGCGGTCGTACCTGGAGCGGTCGGCCCTCACGCTCAAGGGCCTGACCTACGCGCCCACTGGCGCGGTGATCGCAGCAGCCACAACCTCGCTGCCCGAGACGCCGGGTGGCGAGCGGAACTGGGACTACCGCTACAGCTGGATCCGCGACTCGACGTTCGCGCTCTGGGGCCTGTACACCCTGGGATTCGACTGGGAAGCGAACGACTTCCTCTACTTCGTGGCCGATGCGGCCGGCACCAAGGAAGAGCTGCAGATCATGTACGGCATCGGCGGCGAGCGAGAGCTGACCGAGCGTGTCCTCGAGCATCTGCACGGGTACGAGGGTGCGCGGCCGGTGCGCGTCGGCAACGCGGCCTACAAGCAGAGGCAGCACGACATGTGGGGGGCCGTCCTCGATTCGGTCTACCTGCACACCAAGTCGCGCGATCGACTCGACGAACGAATCTGGCCCATCCTCGTGAAGCAGGTCGAGGCGGCGATCGCGAATTGGCGCAAGCCGGACCATGGCATGTGGGAAGTGCGCGGCCCGGCCAGGCACTTCACGTCTTCGAAGGTGATGTGCTGGGTGGCTGCCGATCGCGGTGCGCGGCTGGCGCGTCTCCGTGACGACCAGGCGCTGGCCACGCGCTGGCAGGCAGCAGCCGATGAAATCCACGCCGACGTCTGCGCCAAGGGCGTCGATGAGCGCGGCATCTTCACGCAGCACTACGACACCGACGCGCTCGACGCCTCCCTGCTCCTCCTCCCACTCCTCCGCTTCCTGCCCGCCACCGACGATCGCCTGCGGCGCACAGTGCTGGCCATCGCCGATGAGCTCACCGAGCACGGGTTGGTGCTCCGGTATCGAACCGACCAGACCGATGACGGTCTTCACGGCGAGGAGGGAACGTTCACGATCTGTTCGTTCTGGCTGGTCTCGGCGCTTTGCGAGATCGGCGAGGTGGATCGGGCACGACGCCTCTGCGAGAAGCTCCTGTCCCACGCCAGTGCCCTCGGCCTCTACGGCGAGGAGCTGGACCCCGAGACCGGCCGACACCTGGGCAACTTTCCGCAGGCGTTCACGCACCTGGCCCTGATCAATGCAGTCATGCACGTGATCGGGTCCGCGCGAGCCGAGATGGCAGGCGCGCCTCTCTCGCCGGAATGGTCCTCGACCGCGATAGACGGAGCCGCCGAGCGCAAGCCAGCGATTCGCAGGACGACGCCCGCTGCCGGCGCAGCCGGGGGGCGCCCCCCGTCAAACGGCGCCCGTTCAGGCAACGGCGCCCGTTCTGGCAACGGCGCCCGCCCCAAGACTCGGAGCCGCCCCCGGCGCTGATCGGCTCGCTACGGTTAGCACGTGCATCCATTCCGCTTCGGCGTGACGGCCAACCGTGCCAGGTCGGCCGAGGCCTGGGCGACCCTGGCGCGTCGCGCCGAGGCGCTCGGCTATGCAACCCTGGTGATGCCCGACCACCTCGGCAGCCAACTATCGCCCGTCGCCGCGCTCTCCGCAGCCGCGACTGCGACCCGCAGGCTGCGCATCGGCAGCTTTGTGTTCGCCAACGACTATCGCCATCCACTGCTCCTGGCCCGCGAAGCGGCGAGCCTCGACGTGCTCTCGGATGGACGCCTCGAGCTCGGGATGGGCGCCGGCTGGCGCACCGATGATTACAGGCAGCTGGGAATTGCCTACGAACGCCCCGGATTGCGGATCGAGCGGCTGGAAGAGAGCCTGCTGATCCTGAGACGACTCTTCGCGGGAGAGCGTGTCACGCATGCGGGGACCCACTACCAGCTTCGCGGGGCGCGCCTGGCGCCGCTCTCGGTTCAGCGTCCCGGCCCCCCGATCCTGATCGGAGGCGGCGGACCGCGCATGCTGCGTCTTGCGGCGCGGCACGCGCAGATCGTGGGACTCTTGCCCCAGTTCGACGCCCACGGCAGACCAATGCTCGCGTAGGCCACCGAGGCCGCGACCGAGCGGAAGGTAGCGATCCTGCGCGACGCCGCGGGAAGCGGCTTTGAGCGGCTGGAGCTCAACGTCCTCGTCGCTGACGCAGGGATCATCGGCGCCGAGGGCCAACCGTTGGCATCGATCGGCGCCATCGCCAAGTCCATTGGCCCGCGGGTGGTGGGTGGCACGCCGTATGTGATGTACGGGACGCTCACCCAGCTCCGCGAACAGCTCGAGCGCCGGCGGGACCAGCTGGGAATCAGCTACTACGTATGGCGTGCTCGACTGATGGAGCCGATGGCGCCGGTCGTGGCGGATCTCGCCGGCCGCTGAGGAAAACTACCCCGGCAGCATCCCGGCGTCGTCACGCTCATCCGGTTCATCGAGGATAGCGGGTTCATCGGATTCATCGAGCCCGTCCGAGCCGTCCGTCAGATCCGGCCCACCAAGCATTCCGGCCCCGGAGGTCCCTTCCGGCTCATCCGGGCGCCAGGGCGCCGCCCACGGATACCGGCGGCTCGCGATCTCGAGAACGCGGAGCATGTCGGCCCGAGCGCGCTGCAGGTCACGCTGCATCTTCTCTGCTTCCCCCTTGGCCCCGTGCTCTGCGGCGAGCTCGTCGCGAATCGAGCTTGCGACGCGTCGGTAGGCCTGGATCGCGTCGTTCGCGGCCCGGGTGATCTGGTTCGTGGCGTCGCGCAGCCTGAGGAGTCGCTCCTCGGGACGTGTGGTGGCCGCGATCTGGGCGTCCAGGGTCGCATTGAAGGCCTCGATCCTGGCGGCGACGTGCTGCACGGTGCGCAGGTCGGCGCGTCGACGCGCGAGGCGGCTCGCGCTCATGCCGCTGGTCATCGAGCGACCGGCGAACGGCGAACCTGGCAGAGGGGAGGCTGCAGGCGCATGGGCGATCAGTCTATCGCAGAGGCCTCGTTGGCCCGCCGCAGCAAGGGGGGCGGAATCAGGCGCTCAGCGAGCAGGCGTCTCCCCCGCCGGCGACGGATTCGCCGCGGCGGCCTCGCGCGGCCCGGAGAAGGCCCGCGGCCAGCTCACCGACATGCTGGCGCCGCCCGCCGGTGACGTCCCGATCGTCCAGTGATGGAGCGAAGCGGAGCCGCGCCGCCAACGTCGAACGCTGGTGCTCGAAGTGGCCACGGCACCGCCTTGGAGTGCGATCACCTCACCGGGGACATCAGGTGATGTCTCGCTTGACTCCGCGGAGAGTGCGAATCGGTTACGCGGTGGCGGTCCCAGCAGCGGCCGGCGCGCGCCGCCCGGCGACTCCGCGCTCGGTCAGGCGCTCTCGACGAGAGCTCGACTCGCCCGGCTCGGCAGGCGAGCAAGCGTGAGGACGATGAGGAAAACCGATGTCTCCACGAGTACGATCGTCGGCCCACTCGCCGTATTCAGCCAAAAGCTCAGATACAGCCCGACGATCGGCGCCAGCGCGCCGATCACCACCGAGGTCGCCACCAAGCGGCCGAAGCTGCGCGTCACCATCTGGGCGGTCGCCGCCGGAGTGACGAGCATGGCCACCACCATGATGATTCCGACCGACTGCAGGCTCACGACGATTGTCAGCGCAATGAGGGCGAGGAACAGGTAGTCGAGCCACTCGACCGGCAAGCCGGAGGCGGCCGCACCCAGCGGATCGAAGGTCGAGTAGAGGAGCTCTTTCCACAGCACGGCGACCACTGCCAGCACTCCGGCTGTCAGCAGCACCAGGGCAATCAGGTCGCCCACGCCGATGCCCAGCACCTCACCGAAGAGGAAGCCAAACAGGTCGCCCACGTAATGCGGGATCAGGCTGAGGAGGAAGACGCCGAGGGCGAACATGCCGGCGAAGAGGACGCCGATGGCGGTGTCGCTGCGAAGGTCGCCCCGCCGGCTGACCCAGCCGATGGCGAGTGCGGTGATCACCGATGCGATCGCTGCGCCGACGTAGAAGGGTCCATGCAGGAGGTACGCGACCACCACGCCAGGGAATGCCGCGTGGCTGAGGGCATCGCCCATGAACGCGAAGCCACGAAGGACCATGAAGGTCCCGACCACCGCGCAGACCAGGCCGACCAGGGACGCGGCGATGAGGGCGCGCAGAAAGAAGTCGTAGGCCAGCGGATCAAGGAACAGGCTGAGCATCAGCGCCGCTCTCCGGCGCCTTCGTGGTAGTGCTGCTCATGGCCGCTCGCCACGTCGTGGTGGTGGGCGTCGTCCATGATCACCGCCCGATCGCCAAGGACGAGCATATGGCCGCCGTACGTTCGGCTCAGCAACTCGGAGTCGAGGATCAATTCGGACGGCCCCACCGCGATGATGCGCCGATTGATCGCGACGACGGTGCTGAAGTGCTCGGCCGCCGCGGCCAGGTCGTGGGTGGTGGCGATCACCGTTCGCCCGCGGGCTGTCTCCTCCTGGAGAAGCGCCATCAGATCCTCCTGGGTCGTGAGATCGACCCCGGTCACAGGTTCATCGAGCAGGTAGAGGTCCGGCTCGGCGGCGATGGCGCGGGCCAGGAAGGCCCGGCGTCGCTGCCCGCCCGAGAGCGCTCCGATCTGCGAGGCCCGCGTGTCGAGCATGCCGACGCGGGCCAGGGCGGCGCTGACCGCCGCGGCATCTGCCGGTCCGGGGCGCCGCCAGGCGCCCAGGCGCGCATACCGACCCATCATTGCCACGTCCCACACGCTGACCGGGAACGACCAATCCACCTGCTCTGCCTGTGGCACGTAGGCGATCCGCCTGGCCGCCTGGCCCGCCGGCTGGCCGAGAACCTCAATGGAGCCGCTCCACGGCCGCAACAGGCCGGCGATGAGCTTCAGCAACGTCGTCTTCCCACCGCCGTTCGGCCCGAATACCGCCACGAGCGATCCCGGCGGTAGCTCGAGATCAACGTCCTCGAGCGCGGCCCGATGGTCGTATCCCGCGGAGACCCCGAGGACTCGCACTGCGACCGTCGTAGTCGGAGCAGCGATCACCATCGGTTTATCGCAGAGCCGCGACAAGCTGGTCGGTGTCCCAGCGGATGATCGCCTCGTAGGTCGTCACCGGCGGGTCCCCGATGCTGTCGTCATACAGGTCGGCCACGACTTTGACACCGGTCTCGCTCGCCAGCTGGTCGACCAGGCGCGTCGGGAACTGACTTTCGCTGAAGATGACCTTGACGTGCGCCGCGCGGATCGCATCGACGAGCTGCGCGGTGTATCCCGCGGACGGATCCTGCCCGGGAGCCAGTACGGCGACACCCACGATGGCGATCCCGTACTCGCGGGCGTAGTACGGGAATGCGTCATGGAAGGTCACAAGCCGTCGATTTGCCTCCGGAATCTTGGCCACCTGCTCGCGGACGTAGGCGTCGAGCGCATCGAGGCGAGAGAGGTAGCTCGCCGCGTTGGCATCGTAGCGCGCTGCATGCCCGGAATCGATCCGCTTGAGGGCATCGCGGATGCGCTGGACGTACACCTTGGCATAGCGCACGTCCATGAACAGGTGCGGGTTCTGGGTCCCTGGATCTTCGCCTGGAAGCAGAGTTACCCCGGGCAGGTCGACGGCGAGCTTCAGCAACTGGGCCTTCCCGCCGGACACATTGGTCAGCGTCTTCTCCAGCCAGTCATCGAGCCCGAGGCCGTTCATGACGACGAGCGATGCTCGGCTTAGGGTCTGGACGTCGCTCGGCCTGGGGGCGAACGTGTGCACGTCCCCGTTCTTGGGGACCAGGCTCGACACGGTGAGCAGGTCGCCGCCGACGTTCCGCACCATGTCGGCGAAGACCGTCGTCGTCGTTACCACGGCGATCGATTGGGCGCTGCTCGCTGGGGCCTGGCATCCCGCGATGGCCGCCGATCCAACCACCAGCAGCGACGCAATGAGATTGAGTATCAGTGTGGGTCGCCGGTCGCGCATTCCGGAACTCCTGCGGCTTCTAGGAGAGCGTGGCCGTGGTTGGGTTCTGATCCGCCGAAGCGGCCTGGCAGTCTGGGCAGATCCCGTAGAGCTCCAGCCGGTGCGAGTCGATCTGATACCGCGTCCGGCGGCTCACCTCGCGCAGCGCGGCGGTCAGCTCGCCCAGCTCCCCCTCGGGAACGCCCACGGCCTGGCCGCAGCGCGAACAGACGACGTGATGATGATGCGCGGGCTCGCACGCGAGATAGGCATGCTCGCCGGAGGGCAGGTCGACCCGCTCGACGAGGTCCAGGGCGGAGAAGACGTCGAGCGAGCGGAAGACCGTCGCGCGACCAATCCCATACCGATGGCGGCGCGACGCCGAAAGCAGCTGATCGGCTGTGAAGCGGCCCTGCATCTCGGCGATCAGCTGCGCGATCCTGCGTCGCGGGCTCGTGACCCGATAGCCGCCCGCATCGAGCGCGGTCATGATCGTCTCGGCTGCCACCATGGCGGCATGGTAGCAGCTATTGAGATTCAGTCGCAATAGGGTCCGTCGCGACGGCCGACTCCCGATGGCCGCCGACGTCCTCGCGCCCGAGGCGGCACAATCGGCTCCGCCATGAAGGACGACGTGCCGATGGAGACCGCTGCCAGGGTGCGCGTCCGTCTCGGCCGGCGCGACTGGTGAGCCCTCGAGGGCGAGCGTGAAGCCACAGGTCCGCGACAACCCGGACGCGCATCGGTATGAGGTCCTGCTCGGTGATGTCGTCGCCGGATACTCCGAGTATCGCAGGCTCGGCGTTCGCATCGTCTTCACGCATACGCTGGTCGATCCAGCATTCGCCGGTCAGGGCCTCGGGAGCCGCCTCGCCGCCGGCGCGCTCGACGACGTTCGCGCTCGCGGCCTGAAGGTGACCCCAATCTGTCCGTTCATGGCCGCGTACATCAAGCGTCACCCTGCCTACGCGGACCTGGTCGTGGACCGACGCGACAGTCGACCGGCGAGCGGCACGTGAGGCGATTGGTGTAAGGGACTTGCATCGACCCTCGAGATCGGCCTGCAGGTGAGCTGAACGAGGGCAACGCTCGGATGGACCCCGCCTGTAAGATTCGGTCATCGCGGCGCCTGACCACGAGCACCCGGGGGGCGAGGACGAAAGCATGACCGCAGTCCCTGCTCAGAACGAAGCAGCTCCTGGCGTCATCGAAGTCCACTCGATCGACTACATCCCACAGCGTGAGCGGCACGGCAACGTCTCGAACCAGGCAACCCTATGGTTCCTGGGAAATGCCGAGCTGGCCACCCTGGCCGTTGGGTTCATCGGCATCAGCCTTGGGCTGAACCTCCTCTGGTGCCTGGTGGCCATCATCCTGGGCGAGGTCTTTGGCACGTTCTTCATGGCCTTCCACTCGGTGCAGGGTCCGCGTCTGGGGATCCCGCAGCTTCTCCAATCGAGGCCGCAGTTCGGGTATTACGGTGCGCTCATCCCGCAGGCAATCGGCGTCTTCCTGTACGTCGGCTTCAACGTCTTCAACACCATCATCGCGGGACTGGCATTGCACACCGTCGTGCCGGCGCTGAGCTCGCAGGTCAGCATCTTGCTCATGGCTGCAGGCGCGCTGGTGCTGACCCTGGGCGGCTACGACTGGATCCACTTCATCCAGAAATGGGGGACCTACATCTTCCTGCCGGTTTTCGGCATCTTCACGGTCGGGGTCATCCTCACCGCCAAGCTGCCCGCCGCGCAGCTGTCGACCAGTGGGTTCCAGCTGACGCCGTTCCTGGTGGTCCTGATCGTTGTGGCCGCCTATCAGGTATCCCAGGCGCCGTACGTCTCGGACTATTCCCGCTACCTGAACAAGAGCATCTCAGCCCGTTCGACGTTCTGGTGGACGTATTTCGGCTCGTCGGTCGGGTCGCTGTGGATGATCGCGCTGGGCGCGCTGCTGCTGGCCGCCTATCCCGGTGCCGCGGCGGTCGATTCGATCGTCTCGGGCGGCAACGCCATCTTCACCGGATTCGGCACCTTTGCCCTGGCCATCGCACTCATTGGCCTGGTGTCGGTGATTGCCCTCAATCTGTACTCCGGCTCCCTGGCCGGGCTCGCGGCGGCCGACACCATCAAGCCGATCAAGGCCACAGTCACCATCCGCATCATCGCCATCGCGATCATCGCGGTGCTCGGCACGGGCGGCAGCCTGCTGATCCCGTCGGATTTCCTGACCGGCTACAACAACTTCCTGGTGGTCCTGATCTATTTCCTGACTCCGTGGACCGCTATCAACCTGGTCGACTTCTACTTCGTGCGGAAGGGCGACTACGCCATTACCGAGATCTTCAACCCGGGCGGCATCTACCGCCGCTGGAACTGGCGCGGACTGGTGGCCTACTTCGCGGGCTTCGCGGTGATGATCCCGTTCTTCAGCATCTCGGGCTTCTTCGTGGGTCCGGTCGCGAACGCCGCCGGCGGGGCCGATTTCTCGATCTTCGTCGGCCTGCCGTTCTCGGCGATCCTGTACTACCTCCTGGCGCGCAACCAGGACCTGAGCGAGGAGCACCGTCTGGCCGCGGCCTCCGAGGCGCAGCTCGAAGGCGGCGGGACATCGGCCACGGTGCCCAGCCCGACCTACTGAGCGGTCTCCGAACGGGTGGGGCAGCTCACCACCTTCTCGATCGTCGGCCGGTGCGATCGCACCGGCCGGCTCGGCGTTGCCGTGTCCACCGCCGACGTGGGAGCCGGACGGATGGTGACCTGGGCCACGGCGGCCGTCGGCGCGGTCGCCACGCAGTCGTGGCCAAACCTCTACCTGGCGATCGACGCATTGCGCCTGATGGAGGCGGGTCACACCGCGCCGGATGCACTGGGTCGTGTGCTGGCCGATGACCCGGGCCGCGCGGTCCGTCAGGTTGGCGCCGTCGACGCCCAGGGCGGCAGCGCGACATTCTCCGGCGACGAATGCACGACCTGGTATGGCGGCATCAACGGGCCGAACTTCGCCGCCCAGGGGAACATGCTGATCCGTGGCGAGACGGTCTCGGCCATGGCAACGTCGTTTGAGGCGAGCGGTGAGCTCGACCTCGCCGAGCGGCTCCTGCGAGCCCTCGAGGCCGGGCAGGAGGGCGGTGGCGACAAACGCGGAAGGCAGTGCAGCGCGCTCCTCGTCGTCGACAAGGAGGAGTTTCCGCTCTGGGACCTGCGCGTCGACGAGCATCCCCAGCCAGTCGCCGAGCTGCGCCGTATCTACGAGATCGCGAAGCTCCAGCTGCTCCCGTTCGTTGAGGGGCTGCCGACCCGCGAGAACCCGCTCGGCAGCCTTACTGATGAGTTCGTGGAGATGAACATGCTTCCGCCTCCGCAGCGACGGGGCGGAGGGGGATCGGGCCCGATGCCATGAGCGGCGCGAACAACCATCCTCCCGCCCCCGGCTTCGTCCGTCCTCGCCCGGCGCGCGACATCCCGCACCTCCTGGTGGCTGAGAAGCGGAAGATCTCACACTGGAACGACCGCCACGAGCTGCGGGTCAACAACTGGATGGAGCCGTGGGACTTCGCCAGTCCGCTCGACGTCGGGATCATCAACGTCCCGTTCAGCAAGACCTCCATCCTGCCCAACGGGGCCTACGCCGCCCCGAACGCGATGCGCGATGCGTGGGCCATCTTCACCACCTTCACCCCGGACTATGACGTCGACATATCGACGCTCAAGGTCCGCGACATCGGCGACGTGTCGACCCCGATCATCGACCTGCTGGCCGGACTGGCCAACATCCAGGAGTGCCTCCAGGCGTTGATGAGCCAGCCCGAGGGCTTCTTCCCGCTGATCATCGGTGGCGATCACGCGATCACCGCCCCGGCGGTTCGCGCATATTGCGGCGCGCATCCCGATCAGCAGGTGGGCCTGATCCATTTCGACGCCCACAACGATGTGCGGGTCATGGACCACGGCCCGACCAATGGCACCCCCATCCGCGGCATCCTCGAGTCCGGCCTACGCGTCAAGGGCAGCAACCTGGTGCAGGTTGGCATCCACGGCTTCATGAACGCCTCGTATTACAAGCGTTGGGTCGAAGGCCAGGGAGGCACCATCTTCACGGCACGTGCCATCCGCAGGGAGGGTATCGAATCGGTCATCGCGGAGACCCTGGAGATCGCCGGCGCGGGGACTGACGCCATCTACGTCACGGTCGACATCGACGTGCTGGAGCTCGGCTACGCGCCCGGCACGGCGGCCGCCACCGCCGACGGCCTCGACCCCGTGGACCTGCTCGAGGCGCTCTTCATCCTGGGCCAGGACCCGCGAGTGGCGGCCATCGACTTCGTCGAACTCGATCCCAATCGCGACGTGGCCGAGATCACAACGCGGACCTTCGGGTCCGCCATCCTCACCTTCCTGGCCGGCCTCTTCCTGCGCTGCAACGACGGCTGGCGGGGTTACGACCCGACGCCGATCCGCGACTGACGCGCCTCGACCTATGGCTCCCCCCATCCGCGAAGGCACGATCGAGGTTCCGGGCGGCACAGTCTGGTACCAGAGTGTTGGCGAAGGCGGCATCCCGCTCCTCTGCCTGCACGGCGGGCCGGGGATGGCGCACGACTACATCGGCGCCTTGGCCGACCTGGCAGATCGCCGCATGGTCGTCTTCTACGACCAGCTCGGCTGCGGCCGATCGGAGCGCCCGGACGATCCGTCGCTGTGGACAATGGAGCGCTCGGTCGCCGAGGTTGTGGCCGTCCGCGAGGCGCTCGGGCTGGAACGGATGCACCTGTTCGGCAACTCCTGGGGCGGATGGCTGGCGATGCAGTACGTCCTCGACCGGCAGCCGCCCCTGGTGAGCGTGACGATCAGCAGCTCGCCGCCCTCGGTCGAGCGCGCGGTGCGTGAGATGAACGAGCTGCGCCGCCAGCTGCCGGCGGACGTGCGGGCCGTGCTGGACGACCATGAATCCCGGCAGGTCTTCGACTGCCCCGAATACACCGCCGCGGTTATGGTCTTCTACAAGCGCCACCTGTGCCGTCTCGACCGCTGGCCGGAAGGCGTGGAGTACTCGATGGGCGCCGGATTCGGGGCAGGGCCCTACCTGACCATGTGGGGCCCCAGCGAGTTCGGGCCGGTCACCGGCAACCTGAACGGCTGGGACATCACCGATCGGCTCGGCGAGATTCGCGTCCCCACCCTGCTCACCGTGGGGCGTCACGACGAGATGTGGCCATCCCACATGCAGGACACGCAGGCACGCATCCCCGGCTCGGAGCTGATCATCTTCGAGAACAGCTCGCACATGGCCTTCGTCGAGGAGCCCGACGCATATCGTGCGGCGGTCAATCGGTTCCTGGATCGCGTGGAGCAGAATTGACCGATGGCTTCGCATGTCGCCACCATCCACATCGCCCGAGAGCAGTACCACCTGGCGTGGGACCCGGCCATCCAGCCGATCACGACGGTCCGGAGCGGGGGGATCGTCGACATTGACGCCCTCGACGCCGGGTGCGGCCAGATCACCGAGGAGTCCACCCTCGCCGACCTGGCGGCGCTCGACTTCAGCCGCGTCGACCAGGTGAACGGACCCATCGCCGTCGAAGGCGCCGAAGTTGGCGACACGCTGGAGATCCAGCTCCTCGAGTATCAACCCGCCAGCTGGGGTTGGACGGCGAGCATCCCTGGCTTCGGCCTCCTGGCGGACGATTTTCCCGAGCCCGCGCTGCGCATCACGAAGCTCGGCGGCGGCACCGCCGACTTCCTGGGCGCGATCCGCATTCCGCTGGCGCCCTTCTGTGGCGAGCTCGGCGTGGCCCCATCCGACGGCCCGCGCTCGACCATTCCACCCGCCGAGTTCGGCGGCAACATGGACACCAGGCACCTGACCGCCGGGACGAAGCTGTACCTGCCGGTCTTCGCGCCCGGCGCCCGATTCTCGCTCGGCGACGGACACGCCGCGCAGGGCGACGGCGAGGTATGTGGGACCGCCATCGAGACGCCGATGCGCGCTCTCGTTCGGCTAACCGTCCGCAAGGACTTGCACGTGACCGCGCCCGAGTTCCTGACGCCCGGTCCACTGGCGGCGCGCACCAATATCGGTCCGTTCTATGCGACCGATGGAATCGGCCCCGACCTCATGACTGCGGCCCGAGACGCGGTACGGCGCATGATCGACTATCTCGGACGCGCAAATGGATTGAGCGCGGTCGATGCCTACCTGCTGTGCAGCGTGGCGATCGACCTGAAGATCAGCGAGATCGTCGACGCGCCGAACTGGATCGTGACCGCGTACTGCCCGCTCTCGATCTTCGGCTGACGCGCCGAGGTTCCGTGGAACCTCAGCTCGCTGGGAGGAGGAACGGCGGCACCCACAAACGCGTATGTCCGGTGAGGCTCAGGATCGTGAACGTCACGAAGAGCACGAGAAACGCCAAGAGTGCCAGGCGGTCGCTGCGATCGAAGGCGAGCGCGCGCAGCCACGTGCGCTTCCCCGTCCCGAAACCGCGAAGGTCCATCGCGTCAATCGTGTCCTCCGCCCCAACGATTGCGTTCATGGTCACCGGTACCAGGAGGGGGATCGTCCGTCGAAGCTTGCCGATCGGTCCGCGGCCAATCCGCTCCCATTCGTAGCCGCGGATCCGCTGCGCATCGATCGTCGTCTGCATGTCGACCGCCAAGGACGGCACGAAGCGGAACGTGAGCTCGAGAGCGTAGGCGAACTTGTACGGGAGCCCAAGGCGGGCGAACGCGGGGCCGATGTCGCCCGGCGCGATTGCAAAAGCGATCGGGAAGCCGACGGCGGCCATCGAGAGGAATCGCATGTACTGCGCCAACGCATACGTCAACGACTCCGCGGAGATCGCCGTGTTCAGGAGCGGCAGTCGGAAGTAGACGTGGAGATCGGCTCCTGAGTCACCAAGCTCGCCTCCAGTCAACAGGGTGTTCGCGATCACCACGAAGCTGACGAAGAAGAGAACGTAGGCCCATTGAAGCCGGACGGCTCGGAAGGGGATGGCGGCGGATCGGTAGTAAACGGCGGCGATCGTGGCAAGAACGGCGAGCAGTCGCACGTCCCAGACCTGAACCACCGAGAAAACGAAGAGCGCCAGCCCAACGATCAGCAGTCGGGGGTCGCGGCGCGACAGCCACGACCCCCTGCCGAGAAAGCGCGGCGAAACGTTCATGCCTTCGCCAGCGGGATGATGGCGCCCGGTGTCAGCGCCCCATCGATTCCCTGATCGGATCCCAGGCAGTGACGAGGACCGGCGTGAGGATGCAGGCCACGATGAGATCGGCGATCACGACCGGCCCGTAGTTGTCCGCGAATGCCACGCCGAAGTCCTTCGCCGTCCCGAGCCAGACGTCGCTGAAGATGATCACGAAGCCGATCACGACCGCGATGGCCGGCGCGACGACGGACAGGACGATCCGGTTGGGAATAGAGCGCACCAGCGAGGCGGCGAGTAGGCCCGTGAGGAGGCCGACGACCCCGTTGGCGATGCTCCAGTTCCACGACGTCAACAGGCCCCAGCCACTGATCTGATCGGCGACGGCATTGCCGACCAGGCCTGTAAAGAGGCCAACGACCGGTCCAAAGGCGAAGCCGAAGAACGTGACGAGAGCAAATCCGGGCCGCAGCGATACGTTCGCCGTCCCCGGAAGCAGGAAACTGAACTGGGCGGCAACGGCGTACAGGGCCGCTCCAATGGCCGCATACACGACCGTGCGGGCCGAGATCTGCCACATCTTCTGCGCAGGCATTGTGGTTGCTGTCATGGGTCTCTCCTCCACTGCTCGGTTCCGGTGAGAGTCCGCCTCGTGCCGATCTACCTGATCGCCTCTCCTTCTCCCCGCTCGCTCGGGATTGCGCGGGCGCGCTCGCGTGCGACGACAAGATGTGCGAGGGCGGCCGCGTCAAGGAACCGATGCGGCGCCTCCGGTGACGCCAGGTTCGCCTCGATCAATGACGTTCGGTACAGGTTGCAGGCGAGCCAGCGTTCCTCGTCCTCGATCACCTCGCGGGGCGGGCCGTCGGCGACGACCTGTCCGCCTCGGATGACAAGGATACGGTCGGCGTGGGTAAGCGCAAGGTCCACGTCATGCGTGACGAGGTAGATGCTCTGCAGGTCTGGAATGGTCGCAACCGCGTTCATGAACGAGGCGGCCGTGCGGAAGTCCTGACCAGCTGACGGCTCATCGAGGATCAGGGTCGGCGGGCGAAGCGCCAACGCGATCGCCAGCGCCAGACGTTTCTGCTGCCCAAACGAGAGGGTCAGCGGCGGCCGATCCAGGATCCCCTCGACCTCGTCGAGCGACGTGCGCTGCAAAGCCTCGCGTGCCAGGTCGTCGCCCGCGTCATCGGCGAGGCCAAGGTTGCGAGGCCCGAACAGAAGCTCCTCACGGACGGTGCGCGCAAAGAGCATCTGGCTGGGACTCTGGAAGACATAGCCAAAAACGCGGGCGAGCTCAGCGACCGTGCGCTGCGCAGCCGGGCGGCCATCCACCGTCAGGCTTCCCGAGGTGGGGTCAATCAGCCGCATCGCGGTGCGAAACATCGTGGTCTTCCCCGAGCCGTTCGGGCCCAGGACAGCCACGACTTCGCGTGACCCGAGGGCGGCCGTCAGCCCGCGCAGGACCGGCTGCTCACCCAGCTGAACATGGACGTCGTCGAAGGTCAGGCGAAGGGGCCCCGGCCGGCGAACGCGCGGCGCGACGTCAACGGGATGGTGGTCGTGCCGTGCACGTTCCCGCCGAAGGACGACCCCGAACGGGAGCTTCACCGCACCAGGGTCGGCGACCTCCAAGAAACCATCCACCGAGCCTAGGTAGCGGTTGATGCCGTCCTCCAGGTAGAGGACACGATCTGGCTTGAGATCGAGTGCCTCCTCAACGCGATGCTCCACGATCACGATGCCGATGCCCGAGTCCGCGAGATCGCGCAGGATGCCCAGGAGCCGTTGGGCGGTCGCCGGATCTAGGTTGGCGAGTGGCTCGTCAACCACGTAGATCCGCGGCTCCAGCATAAGGGCCCCGGCAGCCGCAAGCAGCTGCCGCTCACCGCCGGACAACGCCGCGGTTGAACGGTCGGCGAGGGCCTCGATTCCTACGCGTCGCAGAACGCGCTCCATCCGCACACGGATTTCCCGGCGGTCCATCCCCAGGTTCTCCGGCCCGAAGGCCAGCTCCCCTTCCACGCTCGAGCCGACGATCTGGCGGGCCGGATCCTGGAGGACGGTCCCCACCAGGAGTCCGATCTCGCGGAGAGCAAGATCCCCCGTCTCGCGCCCATCGACCCGCACACTCCCCGCGAGGTCGCCACTGTATGCGTGCGGGATCAGGCCGTTGATGGCACGAATCAGGGTGCTCTTCCCACAGCCGGAGGGTCCGGCGACCAGCAGGATCTCGCCCTCGGCTAGATCAAGCGAGAGATCACGAATCGCGGGCTCGGCGGCGCGTCGGTAGCGGAAGGTGAGTGCCTCGACGTCGAGGAGTGGGGCGCCCGCCATCGGTTCACGCCGGCTCGAGGCGAATAGGCGCGTCAACGGCCAGGCCGTAGCGCTGCGCGGCGGAGCCCCGGTTGACGCCAAGTGCCAGCCCCGCGTAGTCGGCGTCCTGATAGAGCAGGGGCTCACCTTCGCCGACGCCGCCGAACGTCGTTGACCAGGGCACGACCAAGCGCCCGGAGGGAAGCGAGACACGGATCAATCGGCCCGCCTGGAGCGGGCCAGCCACCTCGTCCAGGTCGCTCCCAACGCCCGCGAGGCGGCAATTGCCGAACGTATCGATGAAGATGACGGTTGAGTCCAGGCCGCCATCCCGGACGACCGGCCTGGGCAGCTGCAGGATCACGGACTCCTCGGGATTTAGGCTTGGGCCGAGCGAGGCAAAGGCGACGCCCTCGGCCAGGTGCGCGGCAACGGGAGCAAAGATGTCGCGCCCGTGAAAGGTGCTCGACACGACCGGCAGCCAGAGCGAGCTGTTCTCGAGTGCTCGAACCTCTACGATGCCGCCCAGCTCGGCCGCCGCCGGCGTCAGCAGCCCGTTGTCGGGCCCCACGAGCGCGTCACCTCGCCTGGTCAGAATGGCGATCGGCCGGCGCTCGGTGCCCACTCCCGGGTCGACGACCGCCAGGTGCACACCGACCGGAAGGTACGGCACCGAACGGGACAGGAGGAAGGCGCCGTCGCGGACCGCAAACTGCCGGACGGCATGCGTGAGGTCCAGGATGCGGATATCGGGAACAATGCCCAGCATCACGCCCCGGCAGACGGCCGGCGCCGTCGAGGCAATACCGAAATCGGTCAGGAAAGAGACGAAGCGCGTGCCAACCGAGGGCCTCACGCTCGCATCCTAGTGGAGCCGATGGGCGTGCTGCCCGCTCAACGGGGACTCGCCCCTGGAAGGTTTGGGGGTCGTCGTCCCTCCGCGTACGTCCTACACTATCGTCGACAGTCGACAGAATTGCCTGGAACATGATCGCGCAGCAGAAACGCGAGGAGCACCGGTGACCAGCCACTCGGACTCGGAGGCATTCGACGTCGTCGTCGTGGGCGCCGGTGTCCTGGGCACCGCGATCGCCGCGCGGTTGTCGTCGAGCACGGCCAGAGTCTGCGTCGTCGAAGCCGCCGATGACGTCGCCGAAGGCGCGAGCAAAGGCAACGCCGGCATCACCTCGTCCTACTACGCGGCGCCCGGGACGCTCGAGGCGGACCTCATCGCCGGGACCTTCCGTCGCTGGGAGGAGGTGTGCGCGCGACTCGACGTGCCGTTCCGCCGCATCGGGGCGGTCATGGCGGCCATCTCGTCCGAAGAAGCCGACGTTCTGCCATCCCAACTGGCCGAGGCCCTTGCCTGCGGCGTCCGCGCCGAGATCGTGTCAGGGGACGAGGCGAGGCGCCTGGAGCCGCTGCTCAGCGCGGATTGCCAGCAGGCGCTGGTCCTTCCCGACGAAGGGATCATCGATCCAATGCGGCTCTGCATCGGCTTCGCGGAGCTCGCCGCCCGGAATGGGGTGACCTTCCGCTTCAACGCACCGGTCGTGGCGGTGGAGCGTCACGGCGGCCGCGCGGCGGCAATCTGCACACCGGATACGCGCATCGAGACGCGCTTCGTCGTCAACGCGGCCGGGCTCTTCGCCGATCTGGTCGCGCAGCTTGCCGGCGGCGAGTCCTACCGCATGTGGCCGCGCAAAGGGCAGTACTGGTTGCTTGATCGTGACTGGGGCTCGCGCCTGCAACGGATCGTGTTCGGTGCGCCGCTGGCAGACACGAAAGGGATCCACGTCGTCCCGACCACGAACGGCAGCGCGCTCCTCGGTCCATCCGCCGAGGACGGCATTCGCCGGCAGGACAAGGCCACCGACGCCCAGACGCTGGCATTCGTCGCATCCAGGGCCGCCCGTCTGGTGCCATCGGTACCGCTCGATCGGCCGATCAAGGCGTTTGCCGCCCTTCGACCGGCCAGCGAGCAGAAGGTGCGCGTCGAGGTCGACTCCGTCGTCCCTAACCTGCTCCACGCGGTCAACCGATCAACAGGCGTCTCGGCATCGCTCGCCACGGCCGACCGGGTCGCGGCGCTCCTGGCGGACGCAGGCCTCGAGTTCCGTGTGCGACCGGAGGCGTTGGACTCAATCCCCCCGGTCCGACGTCTGCTGCTTGACCCGGAGCCAGAGTCCCTCACACGAGTTGACGCACGTTATTCGCAGGTCGTCTGTGCATGCGAGCAGGTCACCGCCGCCGAGATCGCCGCAGCGCTGAGCAGCGCCCTGCCGGCACGTTCTATCGACGGCGTGCGGAAGCGGACGCGCGCTACGGGTGGTCGCTGCCAGGGCTCGGTCTGCCTCGCCGGCGTGACGTTCATGTGCTCCATGGCGCAGATGATCCCACCGGGTGAGGTGGTCACGACCGCCGGTGCTCCGCTGGGGCTTCCCTGATTGACCGCGGTCGCGATCGTCGGCGCGGGACTCGCCGGCCTGGTGGCCGCCCATGACCTGGCGGCCGACCACGCCACGATCGTGATTGATCGGCTGCCGGCAACGGGTGGCGTGCTGGGCTATGAGCATCGCCTCGTCCGGGCGCACCAAGACCGATGCCGCGACGCCGGCGTCGATTTCCTGCTGGGCACTACGGCGCTGCGCTGGGAGCTCCCTCGGCTGCTCGTCGCGGGCCCGCGCGGCATCGAGTGGCTCGGCGCCGACTGGTTGCTGTACGCGGGCGGTGTACGGCCGGCCGTGCAGGCGGAGGTTGGGCTGCTCGGCCCACGCCTCGCCGGCGTGCTTCCGGCACCGGTCGCCATCCATCTCGCCGAGGCTGGGGTGCGACTCGGGGCCCGCATCTGCATCGTGGGAAGTGGCGACTGGGCGGAGCGCAGCGCCGAGGTGCTCGGCGCACGAGGGAGCGAGCTCATCGGTATCTCCACGGACGGCGCTCACCCCGGGTTCGCGGGCGCCCATTGGGTTGGATGGAGGGCCACCGCGGTCGCCGGCACGGGCCGTGTCTCCTCGCTCACGGTCAGCCGAGACGGCATCGATTGCCAGATTCCCTGCGATTGCGTCGTCCTCGCGGGCGATGTTCGCCCGCTGCGCAATGTGGATGGGGCCATCGTCGATGGCCCGCGAGTGGCCTTCGCCCAGGCGGCGGCAGACCGCGTGACGACGCAGGAGGTGACTCGAGTCGCGCTGGAGGCAGCCGCCATGATCCGCCGTAGCAACGGGAGTACCACGCAATGAAGGTCTCGTCGCCGGTGGGGGACTTCCCCTTCGAACCGAAGCGACTGGAGGTCACCGCCTCGGGCGTCGTGGTTCACGGCGAGATGGGGGCGTGGCCGGCGACGGTACGCATCGATCTTGCGGACCTCCCCGCGCTGGTTCGACTCATTCCTGCACCGGTTCGGCTCGGCCTCGTCCTCGCCGGTGGCTGGGCCGGACTCCGGCTCCTCCGACATCGGTAGGGCCCGGCGAGCGGAGCGTTCAGATGGTTGCGATCGAGTCGCTGACCTCGGAAGGGCAGGCGATCCTGGAGGCCCGCATCGACTTGATGCCGGGTCCGACGCCGTTGGAGCTGCTGCCGCGCTTCAGCGAGGCGATCGGCGCGGAGATCTGGGTCAAGCGCGACGACGTGGGATCGCTGGGGCTCGTCGGGAACAAGGTCCGCAAGCTCGAATATCTGCTCGCCGACGCGGTTCGGCAGGGCGCGTCCGTCCTCGTAACGGTGGGTGCCGCCCAGTCGAATCACGCTCGGGCGACGGCGTCCGCTGCCGCGAAGCTCGGCCTGCGGTGCGTCCTCATCCTGTCCGAGACGAGCACGGCTCCCCCGTCCGGTAACCACCTGCTCGATCTGCTCTTTGGCGCGGAGGTCGAGTTCGTCGACGGGGCGTCGTGGGACCTGCTCGACGCGACGCTCGCCGAGCGATGCAACGAGCTCGAGCGCGGCGGCGAGCGACCGTATGCCATTCCGATGGGCGGTTCCACGCCGCTCGGCGCACTGGGCCTCGCGCGCGGCTACCTGGAGCTCGGAGCGCAGCTCGCTGCCCAGGACGTGTCTGCCGAGGCGGTGATCCACGCCTCGTCATCGGGTGGCACCCAGGCGGGCCTCGAGCTCGGGCGCGCGCTCGTAGGCCGCGGACCCGCGATCCGCGGCATCGCCGTCGCCAAGTCGCCGGGAATCCTCGAGGACGACGTCGCGGCGATCGCCACGGGGGCGGCTGCGCTCGTGGGATTGCCGCGCAGCTGGTCGGCCGAAGAGGTGATCCTCGACTACGCGCAGGTGGGACCCGGCTACGGGCTCCCGACGCCCGCGGGAGAGGCGGCAATTCGGTTGCTTGCGCACACCGAAGGGATCCTCACCGACCCGGTCTATTCGGGCAAGGGACTCGCCGGCTTGATCGACCAGGTGCACCGCGGCCTCCTGCACGGTCCGGTGGTCTTCTGGCATACCGGCGGAACGCCTGCACTCTTCGATCCCATCCATGGCGCGGCGCTCCTGGAGGCACCCGGCAGCGGTTGACTGTCGACCGTCAGCAGTTTACGCTGCCCCAACGACGGAGGACCACGGTGACCAGTACGCTTCGCGTTCGGCGTGCGCTGGCAAAGCCTGAGCTGCTGCCGTCCGCAGTCGCCCAGCTGCTGCGGGAACAGATCGTCGACGGCTCCCTCGCCCCGGGCGGCCGCCTCGTGGAAGCGGCTCTCGCCGAGGAGCTGGAGGTGAGCCGCGGCACGATTCGCGACGCCCTCAAGGACCTGGAGGCCGAGGGCCTCATCGAGAACCGGCCACGCCGCGGCACCTACGTCGTCGAGCTCGGACCCGACGACGTGCGCGAGGTCTACGACCTCCGGGCGGCGATCGAGATGCGGGCCGTCCGGCTGATCGTCGGGCGAAGCTCCTCCGGCACCCGGCCGCCCGAGCTGGTGCAGACCCTCGAGCGCATCCAGACCGCGGTCAAGGCCGGCGACGCGCGTCGCGCGATGGACCTCGACCTTGCATTTCACACCGAGCTCTATCGGCTCAGCGGGAACCGCCGCCTGCTCGCCGTCTTCCTGCGACTGCTGCCGATGATCCGTCTCGTCCTGCGCTCGCGCCACCAGCTCTACCCGACGCTCGAGGATGTCCCGCGCGAGCACGAGCCGGTGCTGGCCGCGATCGCGTCGGGCTCCTCTGAGGCAGCCGAGGCGGCCATCAACGAGCACCTGGCCCACGCTCGAGACCTGCTGATCCAGCACGTGTCAGAACGCGGCCACGCCCACGGCACCACCCCCGCCGCCAGTCCCGGCGGCGCCCGCGGGGAGCGTTGAGGCGGATGGACCACCTCATCGGCGTGGACCTCGGAACGACTGGTGGCAAGGCGATCCTGGTCAACGCGGACGGCGCCGCCCTCGCCACGAGCTGGGTGGAGTATCCGATGCATCGCCCGCATGCCGAATGGGCCGAGAACGATCCAGACGACTGGGTTCGGGCGACGCAAACCCTGGTGCTCGACGTCGTCGCCGCCTCGCATGTGCCGGTCGCGACCGTCCGCGGCCTCAGCATCGTCGCCCAGCGAGACCCGCTGGTCCTCCTCGACGACGCCGGGGAGGTGCTCACGCCCGCCATCAGCTGGTTGGACCGGCGTGACCAGGACGAGACCGATGCGCTCTACGACCGTTTCGGCCGCTCGTTCCTGACCTCGCTGACCGGGGTTGTCCCCGTCCCCGCGCTCCCGCTGCCCAACCTCGTGTGGACACGGAACCACCTCCCCGACGTGTGGCGTCGCGCCCGACACGCGGTCTTCGTCAAGGACTACGTCATCTACCGGCTGACCGGAGAGATCGCGACGGACCTCTCCACGCCGTCGCGCAGCGTGCTCAATGACTATCGAGCCAACAGCTGGTCGGAGGCCATCTGCGCCGAGGCCGGGATCCCCATCGAGATGCTCCCCGAAGTGAAATACGGGGCCTGGGAACCGCGGGCCATCCTCGACCGACGGGCAGCCGATCGACTGGGCCTTGCTCCCGGAACGGTGATGGCCGCCGGAGGCGGTGACGATCAGAGCGCGACGCTGGGATCAGGCGTGATCGAGGCCGGCGACCTGAGCGCCGGAACGGGCACCGCGAGCTGCTGGCGACTGGTGTCCGCGACGGGCCTGGCGGATCCGGCAGGCAGAGCGGACCTCTCACCGCACGTCGTTCCGAATCGCTACCTCTACGAGATGACGATCGCGGGCACGGGCCTCTCGCTGCGCTGGTTCAGGGACAACTTCGGGGCAGCGGTGGCCGATGGGGCGGCACCCGCCTCCACGTACGACGCCCTCGTCGAGGAAGCGATGCTCGTGCCAGCCGGCGCCGATGGGCTCATCTTCTTCCCTTACCTCGATGGATCTCGACTCCCCTACTTCAACGAGGACGCCTCTGGCGTCTTCTTTGGAATCAATCCCGGGCATCGACGGCCGCACTTCGTGCGGGCCATTCTCGAGGGGATCGCGTACCAGTACCCACCGCTGATGGCGCTACTCGGCGACTACGTGGATCGGGTCAGGAACTTCACGCTGGTCGACGGGGAGGCCCGAAGCCGCGCATGGAACGCCATCAAGGCGGACGTCATCGGGCGGCCGGTGCGCACGACCAGGACGATCGAGGCGGCAGCGGTCGGCTCGGCGATCCTGGCCGGCGTCGCCGCCGGTGTCTTCCACGACATCCCCGAGGCGGTTGCGGCCGTGGTGGCCACGGGCGAGATCGTGGAGCCCGACCCGGCGCGGGCTGCCCTCTACCGGCGGCTGCGTACCCGCTATGACGCGGTCTATCGACACCTGGACCCGGCGTTCCACGACGCCAAGGCCAGCGAGCGTGGGGAGGGGGCTGTCAAGGAGGGTGCGATCAGAACGAAGACGTAGGCGCGGAGATGCATGGTTGCGAACAGAAACCTGGCGCACCCCTCTGAGAGGAGACTGCAGTGAGCGACTTCGATCGGGGAACCGAACCCTCCAACGACGCGGGGCTCGATGCACGAGCCGTCGATGACGTCACCTACCTCGGGCAGCTCGGCTATCGGCAGGAGCTGAGCCGAGCCCTCGGCCTATTCGGGGCCTTCGCGATCCAGTTCTCGCTGATCGGCATCTCGATTGGCCTCTTCCTGCTGTTCGGATATGGCC